>Ga0307478_10001629_pt1 | contig 19030 bp, 16 predicted proteins | sample atmos_gasesECM4C_2_FD_203713 | JGI IMG/M metagenome (GOLD analysis project Ga0307478, IMG submission 203713) | Hardwood forest soil microbial communities from Morgan-Monroe State Forest, Indiana, United States - atmos_gasesECM4C_05 | ecosystem: Environmental > Terrestrial > Soil > Temperate... | reverse complement strand
AAGGAGCAATCACATAACAGGTAACTGAAACTACGATTACAAAAAGAAGACGTACAAGAATCAAATCCACAATAAACCTCCCCCGGATGCAGCTCCGCCTAACTTCTGGAACATGTCCGGTGCCTTTTCCTCGCCGCCTCAGGCGGGAATCGGCATTTCGTCTATGCGGAGCGCGCAAGAATTAAGGGGGATGAAAAATGCGCCCCGTTCCCGGTCCAATGGAGGCTCGACCGGGCAAACCTAAGTAAAACCAACGCCAAAAGTATATACCCGAGGGTAAGTAACTGGAAAAACTAAAGATTGCGTGGCAGGCAGCCCTTTTCGCGGAGCATGCCCTACAGGGCCATGCCGGGCGCATTACAGTTTTGTACCGAGCGTGAAAGCAGTCGTTTTCGGCATCTCAAATTGGCGATCCCGATCTGCTGAATGAGGATGCAGATGGCCGAGCCGTTCCAGTCTCAAGGATTGCCTTGGAGGATATTCATGCGACGATTTAATTTTGTGAATGTAGCGATTCTCTCCCTATTGGTGGGGAGTGTGGCCGCTGTATATGCCCAGGACGAGAAGCCGCAAGAGGAAAAACCTGCGCGTCAGGAAGAAGCCAAACCGACCCCTAAAGCGAATGAAGCCAAACCGCCTCGCCAGGAGGAGGTCAAGCCGCAACAAGATAAACAGATGGAGAAGATGGGCAAGCAGGAAGAAAAGCAGGAGCCGAAACCGGGACAAGAACGATCCCATGAGCAGGCGATGCCGAACCGCCAGGATCATCCGGAACAAGCGCATGCCCAGCCAGCCGGCAGAGGCGGACACATTCCAGACGAGAAATTCCGGGCTAGCTTCGGCCGCAGCCATACCTTCACAGCGAAAACGGTAATCGTTGAAGGTCGCCCGCAATTTCAATACAGCGGCTATTCCTTCCAGCTCGTTGATGCCTGGCCTGTAGGGTGGGCCTATACCGACGACTGCTACATCGATTTCGTCGACGGAGAATATTTCCTCTTTGATCTGCTGCACCCCGGCGTTCGCGTCGCCGTTTTTGTCGTGATGTAGGGCGCGACGATATTACGGCATTACGCGTGACTTCGTAGCGAAGGTGGCCTCTCCGAGTTGGATTCAGTTCTGCTGGATTCAACCTCAAAAGAGGCCATTTTTATTTTGTCGATGCTCGGGTCACTCTCCAAATCCCGATGGGAAAACGGGGACGTCTCTAGCCGGCATTACGGAGTAGGCGGGCTGAGGTGACTACCGAGTCAGGCCTGCTAGACTTTCTGCATGAAAGCCCTAGTCATCACCAGCCTATCCGGACCAGACGCGCTCAAGATTCAAGATAGTCCCGAGCCAGCTCCCAAGCCGGGGCAAACGATGGTTCGCGTCGCCGCTGGAGGTTTGAACTTTGCCGACTTCATGACCGTGCAGGGTGGTTATCCGGGAACACCACCGCCGCCACTAATCGCCGGGCGCGAATTCTCCGGTGTCGACGAAGCCACAGGCCAACGCGTGATGGGTTACACGCAGTGGGCAGCCTTCGCGGAGAAAGTGGCGGCATACCCCAGCATGCTCTGGCCAGTTCCCGAGCACTGGAGTGACGAGCAAGCCGCGGCCTTCCCCGTCAACTACTTCACCGCATATCTGGGCTACTGGCAGGCAGGCATGACTATGCAGCCCATGTGGGGACAGCCGCCCTCGGCTGTCCGGCGGAGCGAAGCTCCGCGCGTGCTGATTCACGCCGTTGCTGGAGGAGTCGGTACCGCGGCAGTGCAGATCGGCCGCATTCTTGGCGTTGAAATGTACGGCACGTCATCCTCCGACGAGAAGCTTGCGCGGGTTAAAGAACTCGGGTTACAGCACGCGATTAACTACAAACAGCAGGACTACGAAGAAGCCGTGAAAAATCTCACACGCGGCGAAGGCGTGGATGCCGTCTTCGAAATGCTCGGTGGCGAGCACACCGCGAAGAGCTTGCGGTGCCTGCGCGATTTTGGACGAGTCATTCAGTACGGCACCGCGACCGGCAAGCAGCCGCAGCTTGACGTCCGTGCGCTCTATGCGAAGTCCGCCAGCGTCCAGGGACTTTGGCTGACTTATCTTTCCCAAAAGCCGGAGATCATGGAGCCCGCGTGGAAGCAGCTCTCGGAGTGGATCGAGCAGCGCAAGTTCGCTCCGGTCATCGGTCAGGTTCTACCTCTCGATCGAGCTCGGGAAGGCTACAAGCTACTGCAGGAAGGCAAGAATTACGGGAAGGTTGTGCTAAAGATGTAAGAGCCTGTCTCTTGGTGAATCATCCTCTCGATTCAATCCCGTCCCAAAAATCTTATGCGCCCGGTGAAAGCTCTGCCGTTACCGTCGATAAAAATTGGCGCGGGATGCGTCGAATCGAGGATTCCGTTCGCCAGAATGTCGTTGGCGTGGTTGGTGACATTGTCGAAGCCCGCGCGTACCGCCCAGTAGCGCTTGAACCAATGAACCCGCTTTTCAAACTGCAGGTTGATCGTGTAATACGCGGGAAGGCGGTCGGTTCCCGGAGGATGGCCGGGGGCAATTTGTTCCTGGTCGGTAGTAGCGAGGAAAGGCAATCCAGTACGAGCCTCGGCGGAGTAGACCACGTCCAATTTGTGGACGATAGGCAGCTTGAAGAACGGCAGCACACCCCAGCCAACGAAGCGATTGGGAGTATCCCAAGGATAGGGACCGGGCAGCTGCTGACTGAGCAGCGGAATATCCAAACTGAAATCGAGCACCTGGTTCGATCGGGCGCGAGATCTCGTGTAGGCGCCAAAGATTTCGTATTGCTTGCGGAAGCGATGGCGCATGCTGACTTGGAAAGCATCGTAACGGTCGTCGCGTCCGTTGCTGAGTAAGAATGTTCCGTCTACAGCGCCATTCAGAGTGTTATAGGCAAAGCCGTGCGTGCCACGTTTCTCGAGGAATTCCAGCTTCAGAAAAACTGCGGCGGGAAGTTTCTTCTCAAGGCCGAGGCTCCAGTTTAGATAGCGTGGCGCGTCGAGGTCGTTCCGGTTCACGGCAAAGCTAGTCGAAAGAGGCATAGGCTCGCTGCTTACGTTCCCATTCGCATCCGTCGGCTGTCCACTCGGATTAAAGAAGTAATCGATCCGCTGACCCTCGAAAGCTTGATGGACCAACCCTAGACTCGTGCCGTCATAAACGATTCCAATTCCCGCCGACAATTTTGTATTGCCCCCATCGTCGAGAATGTATGTGCCCGCCAATCGTGGCGAAACGAGCGGAGTGCGAACAACTTCATCCCAGTCGAGTCGCAAGCCGGGCTCGATCAGCAGACGATTGGTGACCAGCCAACGATCTTCGACATAAGCGCTGGCCTCAGTATTGAAAATTGTGTTGTAGTTACCTCCGGAAAAAACCGAATAACGCACGCATGTGGAGGGGACCACCGGAACGCCGTTCGCGTCGGTAGCACAAGGCTGAATCGGTTGACCGCTCGGTGGCTGTCCCGGCTGCAAGAACGAAATCGGCTGGCGCATAAACTGCGCAGCATAATTTAAGCGGTCAAGGTCAATTCCCACTTTGATGTCGTGCCGCCCGTGCCACTGATGCGGCGATAAATAAAGATTACTCAGTCCCTGCACTCTGCGTGCGAGAGTGTTCTCGTGCAGATAGTAATTGCCCGCAACCTCCTGCGAGTTTGCGGCCGTCGGCGCTAATTCGATGTATGGACCATTTCCTTGAGGCGTGAATGCGACGCTGTATTGATCCACGCCGAATCCGGTTTCGAGCAGCGATCCTCCACGAAAATAGTATTGGTCTTTGAGCGAGCCCAGGTAAGCCGTTTCGGCGTCGGTAGGCGTAGTAGGCAGAGGCTGCAGCACCGAGAGCCCGTCATATTGATCGTGGTAGTAGTTGGATAAGAAGCTGACCGTCACGATATTGCGTGCGGTCAAGTTCGATTGCAACTTTGTGAGATTGTCCACGCGCCAAACATGATCGGTATCAGAACCAGATGGCAGTTGCTTGGTTATGTTGTCGTCATACTCGCCGTTGAGCGCATCGATAAACCACGCTTTGCCTTTGCAAATCGGTCCGGACATTGTATAAATCGGCGTCCACTGGCCGAACGCAATTCCCTTGATGTCCTGCAGGCCGGGGATGAAATCGGTCATTGTAAAGTGAAAGTGATCGTCGCCCATGCGTGTATTCAGGGCGAGCACCCCGCCGGAACCCTTTCCGAACTCAGCAGGTTCGCGGCTCGGCGTGACTTCGATGGAGTGAAATGACTCGATGCTGGTGCGTACTGCCAACTGCCCATTCGCCGGTTGCGTGACGTTGAAACCATCCAGCAAGACGAGAGTTTGGTAAACCTCGGCGCCTGCAAAGTGCGCCTGGCCAAAAGCATCCGGCGTAACTCCTGGGATGAAGGTCAGAGCATTGCGGTAGTCGTGCGTGCCGGGGTAGGGGATGTCGATAATCTCGGCGCCGCTGAGCTCTTCCTTTGCGGAAATCTGCTCCGGGTCGATGGCCGGTGCAGATTCCGTCACGTTTACCACTTCATGGGCCTCCTGCTGACGGGGAAGCGTAACCTCCACGCTGGTGGTTGTACTAGCTTGCACGCCGGACTCAGACGCGGCATAGAAGCCAGTCTTCTCCACGTGCATTTCGTAGGGTCCGGAATACAAATTAGAAAAATCGCAACGTCCGGCGAAATCCGTTTCGCACCGTAGCGACAGAGTGGGGGGAGGACCCTGCAACTCGACGCGCGCTGCTGGGACAGCCACGCCGTTTTCGTCTGTCACGGTGATCGTCAGCTTCGGCACGGCGACGTGCTGGGGGCCGATTCGTTGCGGGGGCGACGGCGACGTTTGTGCCGAAGATGGAGCCGTCAAAAATGCTGCCAGCGCGAGCAGGAGCGTCCATCTCACGGTTACGACCGCCGCACGCATGAGTCGAGTATCAAATTATTCAAGCTGAACGGCAAGCTTTTCCCGACATTTCTTGTCGCCAGCTAGAAACACCCACTCGTCGCTAACCAGAAAATTCGCAAGGCAACAGACGACAATCGCAATCGCGTTGGCCGCAAGGTAGTTCATGTGAGCCAGGCCCACCAATATTTTCATCAACACGAGATTGCCAGCGATTGAAATTCCGCCGTTGGCTAAATTGAAACGCAGCAACCGCAGCGGCGACTTCTGCCATGAAGGCAGCACGCGGTCCGCCCAGGTATAGCGCTCGTGCCAGAGGAAGTTGTTGACTACGGCGGCTTCAACAGCGAGCCCGGTCGCGAGCAGATAGTTGCAATGGAAGATGCTCTTCAACAAAAACAACATCGAAAGTTGCACCACAATGCCGATTGCGCCAACCAGGTTGAAGTGCAACCAGCGCCGGATCGTTCCACTGCTCCCACCTGATGCGAGCGTCATCGCGAAACCTTCTCTTGGCGATAAAGTCGCATCGTGTTTTGCACGGTGAAACACAGTAGCATCAGCACCATTCCCGAAAGACCGATTGCTCCTCCCACATCGAAGAGGCGCCACTCGCCGCCAGCAAAATGCACGCGAGGTTTCCAGAGCAGGGCAAGGTTGCCGGCCACGAGCAGGATGCGCAGCTCGGTTGGCCCAAAGCGCCAGAACGAAAGCCGGAACTCTCCCAGCGTATGGGTCGCCAGGTAGGACTGAATTGAGAGCATCAGGAACGCGATCAACAAGCCGATTGCGATCGCGGGATGCATGTAACCCGATAACGCCAAGCCGCCCATCAACACTAGCGCTCCGAAACTATCGACCATGTGATCGACGTAAAATCCGTACCGCGGACGCAGGCGTTGCCGAAAGCGCGCGAGAGTTCCGTCGAGCGAGTCTCCCAGCCAGTTCAGTGCCAGGCAGGAAATCACCCCCAGCAGAGCGAAACGATTCCACCGCGCCCAGACATAACAGGCACCCGCTCCAATTTGTGCCGCGAATCCGAGCAGCGTTAAATGGTCGGGGCCAACCCAGTTCGGAGTGCGCGCAGCCAGCCGCTGCAGGGCTTGGTTCTCAGCCGTCGCAACAAAACTCTCTTGCACCCGTTGCGCCTCGTGAGGCGACTGCTTCATCTTTAACAAGATTTCCGGATCCATCTGCTCACAAAACTCTGTCATGATGCTCGCCATACCAGCCTCCTCGGGTCCGCGATTCGGCGCTCCGGCTTCGACCGCCTGACCTCGGTGCTCACTCTGCGACAAAAAGATGTTTTGCGGCAATGCATTGGCGGTCAAACGCTGCTCAATCGCAGATCAACGCGTAAGTGGTTGCAGATTAGGAGGGTTACAGGCGGGAATCATCCAGCAAGAATTGTTATTCAGCAGACTACAAGTCCCACATGCTCGAGTAAGACGTGCCGACAAAAGAGCACTTTTCACCGACCCGCCTCTACCCTAAGGGTCAGTATCAATTGAGGAACTGCCGTAGCTTCGCAGTCGCGATAAGTTCAACCGCGCAAGCATGCCTCTGATAGGCTTTGGAAGAAATTTCCGTCGGCTTCCGTCGATCACATAAGCAAACAATTCGGCGTTCAAGTCGGGCTTAAAATCTGCGACTCATGACGAAACTCTTGCGTTTCTTACGCCCGTCGTACCAACACTCGGCTCTCTCCGCCACGGTGTTGCTGATGGGTACTGTCATGCTCTCGCGCGTCATCGGCTATGTACGAGAAGCCTACATCGCCTATGCCTTCGGCGCCGGTCCGCAGACCGACGCCTATGTCGCCGCCTTCACCCTCCCCGATTGGCTCAATTACATCGTTGCCGGCGGCGCTGCCTCGATTACTTTTATCTCGATCTATACGCGATTCCTGGCGGAAAAACGCGACGCCGATGCGCAGAAAACTTTCTCCATCGTCATCACGGTCATGTCCGCAGTGATGATCGTGGGCACGGTCATCGCTGAAATCTTTACCCCCCAGTTCGTGCGCTGGATGTTTCACGGCTTCTCGCCCGCGCAAATCGAACTCACTGTGCATCTCACTCGAATTCTGCTGCCTGCGCAGATTTTCTTTTATGTCGGCGGCGTGGTCTCGGCAGTCTTGCTTTCACATCGTCTCTTTCTTTTTCCCGCCTTCGGGCCGCTGATCTATAACGTGCTCATCATCGCCGGAGGAATGATCGGTGGCCGCCGCTTCGGCATCGCCGCGCTGGCTTACGGCGCGCTGCTCGGAGCCGTGGCAGGCCCGTTCCTCGCCAGCGTCATTGGCGCGGTGCGCATCGGGACGGGTTACCGTCCATCGTTTGACGTGACCAATCCCGCTTTTCGCGAATGGGTGAAGCTGTCGATCCCGCTGATGCTTGGCGTGTCGCTGGTCACTGCCGACGATTGGATTCTGCGACACTACGCCGCCAGCGGCATCGGCGACATCGCGCGCCTCAACTATGCCAAGCGGCTGTTTGCCGTGCCCATCGCGGTTCTGGGCCAGGCTACGGGACAAGCCTCGTTGCCCTTCTTCGCGCGGCTGTTCAACGAGAAGCGGCTGAAAGAGTTTGCCGACACCGTGAATGATTCGGTCTACCGGGTTTCTGCCGCGTCGTTCCTCGCCACGGCATGGATGATGGCCGCTGCCTTTCCGTTGATCGATCTGGTTTATCGCCGCGGTCGCTTTCTGGTTTCCGATACGCAAACTACAACTGTCTACTTCTTCTGGTTCTCGCTATCGCTCGCGCTCTGGTCGGCGCAAGGCCTCTACGCGCGCGCCTTCTACGCCGCAGGAGACACGCTTACTCCCATGGCCGCAGTGACTGTGATCACCAGCGCATCTTTGCCCGTGTATTCGTTGTTGTTCCACCACTACGGAGTCGTGGGGCTGGCCTGGGCCTCCGACATTGGCATCGGAATGAATCTGCTGGCGCTGGCGTGGCTGCTGCATTACCGCAAACTGGTTTCGCTCGCAACCCTGCGTTGGGGAGAGCTAGGCAAATCGGTGCTGACTGCTGTGATTGCAGGCGGCGTAAGTCTTGAAGTCGCAAAGATTGTCACTCCAGTAGTGTCCGGTCGCGGCAGCCGCATCACGGACTTGCTGCAACTCGGCCTGGTGTCGGTGACCTGGGCCGCAGCGACTGCCGTAGGACTCTGGCTGTTGAAGTCGCAGTTGCCCAACGATCTGCGGCGCAGAAAAGAAACTGCCTATCCCGCAGTGGCGCAAGGCGAGAGCCGAGAGATTCTGGGAGCGGGCACGCAGCCGTAGCAGTTGTCATCCCGAGCGAAGTGAGTGCTTTGCGAAGCGAAGCATTCACACAGTCGAAGGATCCCTATTGCACCTCGTTCTGACGCCGCCTCAGGGAGTTCTGTTCCAGCCCCGGCAGCGTCGCTGCAATGCCCTCCACGGCGTACACAAACGCGCTAGGGATGCTTCGACTTCATTTGTCTCGCACAAAGCGCGAGACAAATTCTGCTCAGCATGACAGTGCCAGATTACGGCGAGTCGCATAGGGCCTTCTTCGAGCAAAGAAACGCCTCCACCTCAGTTGGAACTATTGCGGAATTAGGGGATCAACCATGTAGAAAAACAAAACGGCGGATATTCGCATGACCTGCGAATTCCGCCGCTGATCTTGTCGTGTCGCTAACCGGACGAATGCGTCCGGGGTTACGTGAACTACGCTCGGGCGCCGACTGCTGCGGGCTCGGGTATGGGAGCGCTTTCGTCCTTGCCGTTGGGCTTTGTCTGCGCAGGCGTGCCGCCTTTGCGAATGTCGATGCCGCCCTTGAAGTAGGCGCCGTCTTCGATGGAGATGCGCGCTGCCACAACGTCGCCGGTGAGCGAGCCGTCGCTGCGAATGTCGACCCGGTCGCTGGCGGTAAGGTTACCGCGCACTTTGCCGAGCACGACGATTTCGCGGGCGTTGATGTTGGCCGCGACCACGCCGTTTCGTCCGATGGTGACGCGATTGCCCGCCAGGCTGATGGAGCCTTCGACGCGCCCATCAATATAAAGAGACTCCGAGCCGGTTACCTCGCCCTTGATGACCAGCGATTTGCCGATCGTTGCCTGGTCCGCAGTAGTAGTGGTAGTCATGGCCGGACGCGGAGCAGCGACGGCAGGCTCATTTGCCGTCATTGCAGGCGCGCTCGGGGTAGGCATAGTCGGACGCTCCGGCTCGGCTGGACGGCCAGGGGTCGTAGGCTGATTCGTCGGCTTCCACATGGGTTACAAAGTTCCTTTCCTTGTTGGGATTAGAAATCACGAGCCGCACTTCCGTGACCAATCCGATTGTACTCCGCCGTCTCATAATGAGCGCTGTGGAAAACCCTTTATTTTCAACGGAGTTTCCTACCTTGGTACTCACTCAGGCGACCGAATGGAGGAGGCCGCGACGGTTAGGGTAGGCTCCGGCCTTCCCTTTTGCACTTCCACCGTGTAAGGATTCCCGAAAAAAGTTCTCGTCCCCGTGACCGTTCGACCGTCGCTCGCGTTATGCTTTTGAAGATCGAATATCCAGCGAAGGTAATAGTCCGCCGTTCAGGAGCGAAATTATGTTAGAACCAGCCGTCGTCAGCCCTCCAACTGTTGGCGTTGCCCGGCCTCAACCCGGCGAATACGCGTCGTACTACGAGCGCTACATTTCTCTGATTCAAGGCGAGGAGATTCTGCAGACGCTCGATGAGCAGCGCCGCGAGATGCTGCTGCTCCTCTCCTGCCGTGACGAAAAGGACGGAGACTTTCGCTACGCGCCCGAGAAGTGGAGCGTGAAAGAAGTCCTCGGCCACATCTGCGACACCGAACGCATTTTCGCTTATCGCGCCCTCCGTTTCTCGCGCGCTGATGCGACGCCCCTGGCCGGCTTCGAACAGGATGACTATGTTCGTAATGGTCCATTTGGGCAGCGTCCGTTATCCGATCTGATCGAAGAGTTCATCGCGGTACGCCGCGCGACAATTTCGCTGTTCCGCAACCTCGACGAGGTGGCGTGGATGCGTCGCGGCGTCGCTAATAAGAATGAAGTGAGTGTACGAGCCCTGGCTTACATCACTGCCGGCCATGAGTTGCATCATCGGAGAATCTTGGAGGAAAAGTATTTCGCCGCGAGTCGATGATCAAGAGCAAAATGCGGTCTCGGGTCTTAGGTGTTTGGGTCTCCGGTCTTGAGGTGTTAAGCCTAAGACCTGCGACCTAAGACCTAAGACCTGCGACCCCACAACCATGTCCCAGCGTGCACTTTCCGAACTCCTCCGTGGTAAAGGTGCACACGCTGATCCTGTCGCTTGCGTCGAGGATATTTCTGCCGAACTGGCGGTGCGCCGCATCGAAGGCTTCCCACACTCCATCGCAGCTCTCGTCTTCCACATGAATTACTGGATGGACTACGAACTGCGTCGTATTCGCGGGGACCGGCCTGCATATCCAGAACACAATTCGGAGAGCTTCCCTTCGGAATCGTATGCCGCCAATGCTCAGGATTGGGAGCAACTCCGAAAGCAGTTTGCCAGTCTGTTGTCCGAATTCGCCGCGCTGACGAATTCTTCTCCGGAGGAAATGCAGAGGCAAATTGCGTCCTCGCATGCCCGAGATAACAAACTGGCCGGAACACTTGAAGCAGTGTTGTGGCAGATGGTCGCGCACAACAGCTACCACGTCGGCCAGATTGCGATGATTCGTCGCATGCTCAATGCGTGGCCGCCACGAGGCGGCGGAGATACATGGTAGTGGAAGAGCGAAGAGCGGCGAAGGTAGCCTTGCCAAACTTACGTTAGGATTGAGCTGAGAGTCAGAAGCTCTTGACCAACAACGCCTCACCCATGCTTTCCGACGCCACAATCCTGAAACACATCGCCCGTCAGCCCAAGCGATCCGCCGGATACAAACAGCTCGTGCGCGAGTTGGGGCTGCATGGAGAAGCCCGCGCCGATCTCAACAGCCGACTACAAAAGCTCGCGAAGCGTGGGGAACTCGTCCAGGTCGACAGCGATCGCTATGCACTTCCGCAGGCCGCGGCCGAAAGCAATCTGGTCGCCGGCCGTCTTACCATGCATCGCGACGGCTTCGGCTTTGTCATCCCCGATGCCAGCTTACTGACTCCATCGCTCAGGGCGCGTCTCACCGGAGATATCTTCGTTGCGCCTCACGCCATCGGCAATGCCATGCACGGCGACCGCGTACTCGTCGACATTGTTGCCACGCGTTCCGATGGCCGCGCGGAAGGACGCATCGTGCGCTCGGTGGTGCGTAGTCATCCCACGGTCGTTGGGATCTTTCACTACAGCAGCCGGCGCAACTACGTTACGCCGATCGACAGCAAGATCACGCAGGAGATTGTGATTCCGCCGGGCATGGAGTTTCCTGACACCGGTGCGACGCCCGCGCGACGAAAAAAATCCGTCGATCGCGTGCTAGGAGATGAAGCTGCTCGCCGTTCGGACTGGGACGATCTCGAAGGCGTAGTGGTAGACGTGGAAATTACGGATTGGCCGACGCCTACGCAGAGTCCGCGTGGGCGCGTCTTCGAGGTGCTTGGCCGGCTTGATGATTTCGGTGTCGATGTCGAGATCACGATTCGAAAGTTTCACCTGCCGCATCATTTTCCCGCGGCGACGCTCGAAGAAGCGCAGCAGATCTCCCCCATCATCCCGGCGAAGGAACTGGTCCACCGCCGCGATTTTCGCGCTGTGCCCATCGTTACCATCGATGGCGAAACTGCGCGCGACTTCGACGATGCTGTCACGGTGAGCCAGCTTGCCAACGGCAATTTCGAATTGCAAGTTCATATTGCCGACGTTGCACACTATGTAACGCCCGATTCCGCGCTCGATCAGGAAGCGCGCCTGCGCGGCACCAGCGTCTACTTTCCCGATCGCGCTGTGCCGATGTTGCCGCTCGAACTCTCTACCGATATCTGCAGCCTGCGTCCACAAGTCGACCGGCTGGTGCTGTCGTGTGTAATGCAAATCGATCCACGTGGCGAAATCCTCGGTTGCGAATTGAGCGAAGGCATCATTCTCTCGGCGGAGCGCATGACTTACACGGCCGTCAACGCCGTGCTTGAGGGCGATGCCGCGATGCGAGAACGCTACGCTCCGCTCGTCCCCACGTTTGAACTCATGCGCGATCTGGCGTTGATTCTCAATCGTAAACGCCAGCGCCGCGGGTCGATTGATTTCGATTTACCCGAGCCGGTCATCGAGTTTGACGAACTCGGATCTATGAAGAGCATCACGCGTTCGGAGCGGAACATCGCGCACCGGCTGATCGAAGAATTTATGCTCTCGGCGAACGAATGCGTGGCGCAATATCTGGAATCGAAACGCGTCGCGTCGTTATATCGCATTCACGAAAAGCCCGACGCCAAACGGGTTTACGACTTTGAAGTGATCGCGGCAACCTTTGGTTATTCTTTGGGAGTTGGTGCGCTGCCGGTTCATCGCGTGCAGTTCAAAAGTGACCGCCGGGCCGTGCGTGGCACAGGCAAGCAGGCGCGCACCCTCGAAGTCCCCAAGGATGTTCACATCACCCCGCGCATGTATCAAAAGCTTGCCGCGAAGATTGCGGGGAAGCCGGAAGAACGCATCGTGAGCTACCTCATGCTGCGCTCGCTTAAGCAGGCGCGCTATTCGGAAGAGAACGTCGGCCACTTTGCCCTCGCGGCCAGCAGCTATACCCACTTCACGTCGCCGATTCGGCGCTATCCGGATTTGATCGTCCATCGAATCTTGAAGGAAGAGCTGCGCAATTCGGCGGAGATGCACGAAGGCGAGATTCCGGTTGGAGTGTCTTCTTTTTTGGACAGCGGCGCCGCAGCCTCGTCAGAAAAAGAAGTGCGAGCTTCAACCTCGCAACCGGGTCGGCGAGACGCCGGCGTTACGCCCTGGTCGAAGCGGCGCGACCCCGCCGCCTATCACGAAGAACTGAAAGCCACGGGCGGACCGATATCGCTCGACGAACTGCACAACATCGCCGAAGAGTCCAGCCAGTCCGAACGCCGCGCCGACGAGGCCGAGCGCGAACTCATGGAGTGGAAGAAGGTCAAGTTCATGCAGGACCGCGTCGGCGAAGACTTCGATGGCCTGATCACCAGCGTCACCAAGTTTGGATTCTTTGTCGAGCTTACCGATTTGTTTGTGGAAGGCCTCGTCCCGCTGGACACTCTCACCCACGACTACTACGCCTACCATGAGAACACTCGGCAAATCATCGGCCAGCGCTCCCGTAAGACCTATAGTTTGGGGCAGAGGATTCGTGTGTTGGTCGACCGCATCGATCCCGTGGAGAAGAAAATTCAGTTCGCGCTGTTCGCAGAGCAGCCCGCTCCCAAGCGAAAACGAAGTAGAAGGTAGAGGTTGAAGGTACGTCGATTTGGCATGTTGGTCGCTGCGGCCTTTCTATCTCTCGATGTGGCTGTGTGCGGCAATTGTGAGCCCGGCTACACGGACAAATTGAAGCGTTACCGCCGGGGCGAATGTTGTCCCAAGCCAAAGCAGATTACGGATTGCAGTCCTCCGCGGTGGACAGATAACCATCATTTCTGATCATTGCGATTGCCTGTCTGATTTGCGGATGGACGATGATTGAAGCGGCGCAAACAAAGATGGATACTTCCCCGCAGGCGACGAAAAAGTGCATTCTCACGCTGGATGCGTGAACGAGAGCAGCAGCGGTGAGAATCGACGAACCCAAGAGTAAGAGTTGTCCATGCTTCCAGGAATACGGGAAAATTCGCAACAGAAACCGGTTGGCGATTACATTGACGATGTTACCTAGGATTAGGACGGATGACTTTGCTATGGCGATTCCCAGCAATCCGTAGGTCCGTGCCAGCAAGAAGCTCAGCGCGATGTAGATCACGAGCAGGCTAGCGTTCACACCGAGGCACAAGTGGGAGTGCCCGGTGAGTTTCAGAACAGCGCCCGCAGGCCCTGCAATGGCGTCGAAGACGCAGCCCAGAGTAAGGATTAGAAAAGTGGTTTTTCCGTAAACCAGGAACGCGCTCCCGAACAAAGACAAAACGAACCCGGACACCTCGACCAAGGCCAGAACACAGGGAATCATCAGAGCGATGATCAACAGGTTGATGTTTCGATAGGCGTCGCTGAGTTCGTCAATTCTATTCTCATGGCATAGTTTGGAGACGAAAGGCCAGAAGGAGATGAAAGGCGAAACAAAGATTGAACTGAGCGAAGCCAGGCTCTCCGACACTTTGTAGATGCCCACAAGCTGGAGCGGCAGCAGCGCCCCGAGGATGGCTTTGTCCATGAAGGGGAAAAGGCTGTCGACGATGCCGATTCCAAACATGGGAATCGCCGTGGCGAAAAACATGGGATGCGACAACGACGGGGACTCGGTCCTATACCGGCTGGCAGTCGACAATTCGGGATAACGTTTGCGGATACTATAGACCCGCAAGAGCAAGGTAAGGGCGCACTCGGACGCCACGGCGACGAAAATGATACTCCAGCTCGCCGTGGGATACAGGAGAATGGGAATACAGAAGAGGAAACGAAGGAAGATTCGAACCGCATTAAAGTAGCCGGCTGCGGATGCGTCCCTGAGGCCGAGGAAAACGGCATCCAGGAGCTTGCCCAAGGAAAATACGACGATCGAAAAAGCGAAAGCCGACTTTGCCTTGGCCGGCAGGCCGACCCAGTAAAAAGCGCGGTCCCCTCCGGCGATCACGGCGAATGCCGAGAGGGTTGAGATAGTGCCTGCGAGGAACAGGCAGATGCGCACCACCTTGCGTCTGAGATCGCTCGCGTTTTCAAAGCGTGGCAGGAGATATACGAGAGTGCCTTCGAGCCCCGGAACCGTGACCACTGACAAAAGGCCGAGCCAGGAGACGAAGAGGGTGTATCCGCCCAACCCGGCAGCGCCGCAGGTATGAGACAAGAAAGCCTGAAAACCGAAGGAGAGCGCCAGCCCCAGGCACTGGAAAAAGAACACTCTGGCCGACGAGAGGAATATGCTTTTGGCGACATCGTCTCTTCTCGTGTCCTGCAGCGACGAAAGATCGGGCAAGACTATGTTCTTCGGATTCTCAGCTAAATGAGGCATTGCGATATCTGCCCGCCAAGGGGCTTCATCTGGACCGGGCGGCTCTGGCTCGCAAAGGCGGCGCGGCAAGATGTGGCGCTGGTTTGTCTCGGTCGCGGTAAAACGCCATGATCCGTTCGTAGTCCTCGACAAAATCGACCTCGCCCCAGAACGCGCCCTCGACATCTTTGGCAAGAATGGGATACTCGGTGGACATGGAATAAAGCACATCCTCCCACCACATCGAATGTTTCTGGGTCCGGATCAGCTCTTCGAGACGGAGTACAAACGTGCCGAGAAATCGATCAGCGAATACGGCGCAACCCACATACTCGCCTGAGGTCTCTTCGAGGGAAAGTTCCTTTCCGTATTTCACGATGCGGTCGCCCTGGCAGAAAAATTTGTAGTCAGCCCCTTCGCGGCGGGTAATGTCGTAGAAGAGGATGGGGCTCCTTTTTTCCGACAGCACCACGTCGAGCGCCTGCTCGGAAAGAAATACGTCGCCATTCATGAGTAGGAAGTGGTCGGCATCTTTGAGTTCCTCGCGGGCAAACCAAAGCGAGGCGATGCTGTTGGTCACGTCGTAGAAGGGATTCTCGACGAACTTGACTCGGCTTCCGCTCAGTGTCTCGCGGATCACGTCGCCGCGATAGCCCAGGGCGATGGTGATGTCGTCGATTCCCTTGCGCTGCAACAGATCGATGCTGTATTCGATGAGGGTGGTATTGGCGTCGAGGCGTACCGTGCACTTCGGCCGGCCGTCGATGTTCCGGCTGATCCTGGTTCCGCGTCCGGCAGCGAGTAGTAGCGCTTTCATTGCAGTATCTCCTTGAGGGCGGATGTGAGCGCGTGCAGATCAGAGGCCTCCAGATTTCCCATGTGACCGACACGGAAGATTCTGTCCCGGAGCGCGCCCCCGTTCGGGGTGACGATGAGACCGTAGCGGCTCTTGAGGTGGGAATAGATGGAGTAGGCCGTGAAGCTGTTGGTGGGCGCAAGAGCGGTAAGAGCGTTGGAAGGACAATCGGGGAAAACGGCGAGCGGAAGGCCGCGAATGGAGGTCCGAAAGCTCGCGGCCAGGCAGGCACATCGACGCGTGAGCTCCGCCACGCCGACAGCCTTGATCGCACGCAAGCGTTCATGCAATTGGAGAATCACCCCCACAGCGGGAGTGAAAGGAGTTTGCCCGCGCTCCCCTTCTGCGAGGTAGCGAGACAGGGCGAAATAATAGGAGCAGACTTTGCGCTCTTTTATCTTTTCAAGCGCACGGGGCCCAAGAACAAGGATCGATAGGCCAGGGGCCAGAGAAAGCGCTTTTTGCGAACTGGTCAACAGCACATCGATGCTCATCCCAGTCATATCGATGGGATCGCAAAGAAAGGCGCTGATTGCGTCGACGATAAAGAACGTGCCATGTTTCCGGCAGGCTGCGCCGAGATGCTGCAGGTCGTACAAGACCCCCGTCGTGGTTTCGTGGGCATTGACCAATAATGTTTTGTGCTTATCGAGGTCCAGCGCGTCGATCTTCGCAGAAGTAAGGGTGTGGCCGGGTTCGAGGTGGACGGCGTCGTAGGGAATGCCGTGCTGCTCACAGATCTCGCAGAAGCGCTCGCCAAAGCTGCCTCCGGCAATGATGAGTACCCGATCTCCGGGACCCGCGAAATTGATGACCGCCGCTTCCATGGCCCCCGATCCCGATGAGGTGAGGAGGACCGTTTTCGATCCCGCGGAGGCGCCCGTGAGCTCGCACATTGCGGCTTCACAATCAAGAACGATTTGCGAGAATTCTTCAGTCCGGAAGTACGGAACCTGTTCGCCGCCGATGCGCAAGGTTTCCGAATACATTTCGACAGGACCGGCGGTGAATAGAATTTGTGTCATGCCTGGGACTCACAATGGGTGAGGCGAGGAAGGAACTTCCCGATCCGTAATCTGAAGCTGGGAGAGCGGGGAATCGTTGCCGGCTCTCACGCTGCTAGAGACTGACGATAGCGCTCACCCACTTGTAGCTGGTCCTCACTGCGGAGAGAGAAGAGACAATGGTTTGAATCAACAAATAATAAAAAGAGAGTGAAGTGCCTAAAAAGAAATCGACGAAATAAGTGAGAGGAAAGACCAGAACAAAATTTGGATAAATCGAAAAGAAGCCGACCACGCAGGAGGCCAGATTATTTAAAAAACTGCGGTGTGCCCTCACCGTCGCTGCGTTCGTGCCCACCTTCGAGTCGTAAATGTAATGAAACAGGCAAAGATTTCTTAGTACGAGCTCCGCGCTGATCGCGAAAATGGCGACCAGGAGGATCAATCGGGAATTCCAACGATCCAGACCGATGAGACTCCAAACGAAGGCCAGGTTGAAAAGGGGATGATTCACCATATGCGCCGTGTAGTCGATTTCGTTGCCGAATTTTGAAAAGCGTTTAGTTATTCGCGCAACCTCGCCGTCGCTGCAATCCAGCACATACCAGGTATGAATGAAAAATACGCCGCAAGCCTTAAGGCCGAGAAGCGGCATGGCGAAAAGAGCAGCGCCGACGAAACCAGCGCACATCATGAGGACAGTGACAATATTCGGAGCCAATCCTGCTTCGAAAAATAAATTGGTGAATATGGGTGAGATAAGTTTCGCGTAGTGATCCACCAACACCGGTTCGACCAGATCGCCCGATTGGTATTCGCGCCGGATCTGACGGTAGGACATCATATTTGGACCGCGACTGCAGACGGACAGAGCGGAAGTCATCCGTTTGAAGCGCACATCGCCACCACATCGCCCAGCGAAGCTATGTTCAACCATCCTTCGAAGATCCCCTGGAGATGGATAACCGGAGATTCCTTGACCCGCAGCGTAATGCTGATGTCGCCACATAAATCGGATATGGCGAGTTCTCGTCGGCCGCGATTGCAGAAGTCTTTGGCGATGACGATGGGATTGAATCCATAGGTGGTGGCCGCTCGATAGCGCATGCCGCAGGTTTCGAGAGTAAAGCGCAGCACTTTGGGGGTGAAATAGTTGAGGTGACCCGCGCCTACGTAGCGGTCCCACTTTCCGATCAGTTTTTGGGTGACTCCGGCGAAATTTGGCACCGAAACCAGCAGTAGCCCTTCCGGTCTGAGCAACTCCCGGGCTCGTTTCAAGTGCCGCATGGGGTCAGGCAAGTGCTCCAGCGTGGCCCACATGCTGACAATGTCGTACTTGTCTGGCAGGGGATCGTTAAGCACATCCAGGCAGCGCAGGGGAAGGCCTAATTTCTTTCCGCATGCGATCGCGGGAGAAGAGATGTCAACTCCTTCAGCGTCGAATCCCGCGTCTAAGGCCGCGCGCACGAAGGATCCCGTCGAACAGCCGATATCCAGCAGCTTTCCGCCAACTGAGAAGCGGCGCAGGAAACGAATCTCACGCTGCGACTTGCTGGGGGAAAAAGTGAATTTCAGCACCCTCTCGTTTGACCAGTATTCTTCGCCATGTTGCCGGTAGCGATCCTGCAGGTACTGCTCGCTTGGGCGCGGCCATATGAATACAAAGCCGCAATGGCAGCGGAAGTAATCGTCGGCCAATTTTCTGAAAGCAAACGATGATGCGCCGGAGCAGACGGGGCATTGCATAGAAGTCGCCCGCAAGACACGGGCGTCGCCCGCTTCCTCTTGAACGGGGCAGGCAGAATCGGCGCGCTGCAGGAGGTTCGGGGTGCTTCGTTCTTGAGACACGGACGGCATTTGCTACTCCCTTGCCATTTGTCAGTCGTTGCTGGCGGTGGACGAGTTCGTTGATCCTGGTAACGGGCCGACCACCCCTCTTGCAGGCATCGATTCGTTTTCGGGCAAAATCAACTTAGAGACGCGATGAGTGGCGGCGGTTCTCGGCAGGCCCTGTACCTGCCCGATGCCATCCATGCCGTATAGATGCCGGTCGAGGTGAGAGCCACCCTTTGTATCAATCAATCCCGCGCATTTGATTTTTCCACTTCCGTGGAAACGAAGCACGGCCGCGTATTCTCGGACGTTCCCAAAACAAACACGCGGCGGGAAGGCTGAGAACCGGCCGATCCCAAATAGCGAATCGAGGCTCGGAAGA
>Ga0307478_10001628_pt1 | contig 19034 bp, 15 predicted proteins | sample atmos_gasesECM4C_2_FD_203713 | JGI IMG/M metagenome (GOLD analysis project Ga0307478, IMG submission 203713) | Hardwood forest soil microbial communities from Morgan-Monroe State Forest, Indiana, United States - atmos_gasesECM4C_05 | ecosystem: Environmental > Terrestrial > Soil > Temperate... | reverse complement strand
AGAAATCTCGCCCTGCTTCCCTGGAATGACTACTACAACCACCACCGACCTCATGGTAGCCTCAACTACCAGCCGCCCATCAGCCGCTCGGAAACACGTACAACGTCTTGATCATCTACAGGCACCCAGCCCATTCTGTGGAAAGTGCGCTCCGCTGAGTAATCTGCCCGCCCAAACACGAGGCGGATCCGACCTACTGCATTCCCAGGGACGCCGCCACCTGCTTCTTGTACTCCCGCGCCTTTGCGATGGCGGCCGCTTCGTCCACCGTGAGCAGCTTGCGGTCGCGCATGACAATGCGTCCGCCGATGATCACCGTCTCCACGTCGCTGGCTTTCAGCGCATAGGCCAGTTGCGCATACGCGTCATACATGGGCACGGCGTTCGGTTCATTGAGCCCGATCAGGACCAGATCAGCCTTTTTGCCTGGCTCCAGTGAGCCGATTTCCTTGTCCATATGGAGCGCGCGGGCGCCCTCGATGGTGGCCATCTCGACGACCGCTTTCGCGTTCAAAGCCAGAGGATTCATCTTAGTAATCTTCGCCAGCTTGGCGGCGAGATCCATTTCCTCCATGAGGTCGAGATCGTTGTTACTGCCGGCAGGGCCGTCGGTGCCGAGCCCCACCGCAACTCCCGCCGCCCGCATCTCAGGCACGGGAGAAACGCCGCTCGCGAGCATCATGTTGCTCGACGGATTATGCACGCAGCCCACATGCCGCTCCGCCAGCGTCTTTTCGTCGTTGGCATCGACGAAGATGCAGTGCGCGGCCACCACGTCCGGGCCCAGGACGCCGACCTTGTCGAGATATTGCACCGGAGACATGCCGTTCTGCTTCTCCGAGTCGTCCCGCTCCTTCTTCATTTCCGCAACGTGAATCAGAATGGGCGCACGATACTTGCGAGCTAAAGCGGCGGTGTCCTCAAGCGTCTTGCGCGAACAGGTGTAGATGGAGTGAGGCGCGACCGAGGCATGGATCAGCGGGTCGCCCTGCCACTTCTTCAGAAATGCCTCGGTGTAGCTCAGCATGGCGGCTTCATTCTTATTGTCGGGAGCAGGGAAGTCGATGAAGGTCTCGCCCACCACTCCGCGCATTCCGGCGGCCTTGGTTTCCTCAGCGACGGCGTCCTCGAAGTAGTACATGTCGGCGAAGGTGGTTACGCCGGCGCGAATCTGTTCCGCGGCCGCCAGCCTGGTTCCCCAGCGCACGAATTCCTCGGTGACGTTCTTGGCTTCGGCAGGGAAGATGTACTTGCGCAGCCAGTCGTCGAGCGTGACGTCATCGTTCAGGCCACGGAACAGCGTCATCGGCACGTGAGTATGACCGTTGATGAAGCCGGGGACGATCATTTTGCCGCGGGCGTTGATGGTTTCCGCGGCAGCGTATTTTGCTTCGATTTCGGTACGCGGGCCAACCGCGACGATGGAATCGCCTCTGACGGCGATCGCACCGTCGTCATGGATGGCGCGGGATGCGTCCATGGTGAGGATCAGGCCGCCAGTGATCAGCAGGTCGACTCTTTGCTTGTCTGCGCCGGCGGTTTGTGCCGAGTCGTTGCTGTTGCGAGCAGCAGTTGCCCGCGCTGGTGGTTGCGCCCACAGAGTTGCGCTCAGAAGAATGACAGCGAGGCCGGGGAGCGGTCCACGGCGAAGCAGAGGAAAGTTCATGCGCACGAGATTACGTGCGCGCTTTGCCGATTGTAAAGATTTCCTGGAAATTTCCGGCGCTCGAGAAAGGGATTCGGGCTGCTGACCGGCTCACTTCTCCATCAGCAGAACCTTGTCCGCACTGTCCACCTCGGTCAGCTTGACCTCGATGACCTCGTTCATGGCGGTTTGCACATTGCGGCCGACAAAGGCCGCCTCGATGGGAAGCTCGCGATGGCCGCGGTCGATCAATACGCAGAGCTGGACGCGGCGGGGTCGACCATGATCAAACAGCGCGTCGAGGGCGGCGCGGATGGTGCGCCCGGTGAACAGCACATCGTCTACCAGGACAATGCTCTTGTCCTTGATGTCAAAACCGATATCCGATTTCTGCACGACGGGTTTGGGGCCGAGCGTGGACAGATCGTCGCGGTAGAAGGTGATGTCGAGCGTGCCCACGGGGATCGGGGCGCTCTCCATGCGCTGAATGATTTTCGCCAGGCGCTCGGCCAACGGCACGCCGCGCCGGCGTATGCCGACCAGCCCCAATCCTTCGAAGCCACCGTGTTTCTCCACGATTTCGTGGGCCAGCCGGACCAGCGTGCGCTCGATTTCCGAAGCCGACATCAGCTGCGCTTTTTGACGCAGCCCGCTTTTCGCAGACGTACTCTTCGTAGCCATGAACGGCTGCATCATACGTGGACCTACCCATGCTTCGCAAGGATGTTTACGGAGTCGTGTTTCAGCTCAGAGGGCGTTTCGGGCGAACACATCACCCATTCTGCTTGTCATTCCGAAGCCGAACGCGGCGGAGGATCTGCGACAATCCGGATGTGATAAGCGAAACCCGCCTGCACTTGCAAGTATCGGCGGGGCGCTGATGTTCAGGCGGTGCAAGCAGCTGTTGCGAAGAAGATTCTTCCGCCGCGTTCGGCTTCGGAATGACAAAACGATGGGGCAGAGCCTGCTTACCGCCCCTGATTTTCGAGCCTCTTCAGCGCTTTTTCCGTCGTGGTGAATTTCGCCCCGAGTTCTCGCAATTCCGCGATTGTGCGCTGACCTTCGGCCGGATTAAGGGTCTCAACGGCATCTTCGATGACGGTCACATGTCGACCCCGCTCGAGCAATCCTTTGGCTGCGAGGCGGACACAATATTCTGTGACGACCCCAAACAACAGGAATTCGGCGTCGCGAGGCAGACGCTCGACAAGGGCCGCCGCGTGCCGGCTCTCGAAAATGTCCAGGGTCTGTTTCTCGAGAAGAATCTGCTTATGTTGCAGGAAATCCTTTGGCAGGCCGGGCGTGTCGTTTGCCACTCTTACCACCTTGTCAGTGAGCGCCTGCTCCACATACTCGCTCCCGGGCGTCCCTTTGACGCAATGAGGCGGAAAGATTTTGAACTCCGGATCGTCTGGCGCATGAAAGCAGCCATGGGAAACCAGGAAGCACCGTCCTTTGCGCGCGGCCTCGATCAGTTTCTCGATCTTAGGCAGGAGTTTTTCCGCACCAGGAACGTACAGCTTGCCTCCCGGCAACATGAAGTCCCGCTGCGTATCGACTTCCCACAAAATGAAATCTTGAGCGATCATGCTTCTCCCACAAGCATAGCGCAATCGCGACACGGCTTCACAGCGTACGGAAAAACGCGAGATTTGTAGCGCCGGCATCCTGCCGGCTGTCTAGAGGGCGTCCCGCCCTCGGAATTGGCCGGCGAGACGCCGGCGCTACCTTGTTTGTACCGCGCTCGCCAGGCGCGTTCGTTTGTATACTGGCGGACTCATCGTGCCCGTGGGATGTGCCCGAAGGTCAAGGTGTCGTCTCTGCGCGCGAACGGGGTGAAGTGATGGCTCAGGAAGAATCCACCAAACCAAAAACGCGCCTTTTGATCCGAAACATTGGCCTGCTGCTGAGCGGCGATCTGGAAAAGCCGATCCTCGATGCCGATACTCTCCTCGCCGTCGACGGCAAGATCGCAGCCATCGGCATGCAGAAGGACATCGATGCCCAAGGTGCAACCCTCATCATCGACGCCAAGGGAACGGCTCTCGCCCCGGGATTGATCGACAGCCATGTCCATCCCGTCGCGGGCGATTGGACACCGCGTCAGAATCAGCTGGGCTGGATTGACAGCTACCTGCACGGGGGCGTGACCACCATGATCTCGGCAGGAGAGGTTCACACGCCCGGACGTCCCAAAGATGTGATCGGTCTCAAGGCGATGGCGGTGTTTGCGCAGCGCGCCTTCAGCGCCTTCCGGCCCGGCGGAGTGCGAATCCACGCCGGAGCTCCGGTCATTGAGCACGGAATGGTAGAGGAGGACTTCAAGGACCTCGCTTCCGCCGGAGTGACCATGCTGGGTGAAGTCGGCCTGGGCAGCGTGAAAGATGGCTCGACCGCTCGCCAGATGGTCGGATGGGCCCGCAAATACGGCATCCAGAGCACGATTCACACCGGGGGACCGTCGATTCCCGGCTCCAGCCTCATCGACAAGGACATCGTGCTGGCCGCCGACGCGGACGTCATCGGCCATATTAACGGCGGCCACACGGCCTTGCCCGACGATCAGATTATTGCGCTGTGCGATGAGTCCAGACGCGCGCTCGAGATCGTGCACAACGGGAACGAACGCGCCGGCTTGTTAACCTTGCGCACGGCCACAGAACTCAGGCAGCTTCACCGCGTGATTCTCGGCACCGATTCTCCCGCTGGTTCAGGAGTGCAGCCGTTGGGTATCGTGCGGCTCATTTCGATGCTGTCCTCGCTGGGGAACGTGGCGGCGGAGACTGCCATCTGCTTCGCGACCGGGAATACGGCGAAGATTCGCAATCTGACTTGTGGACAAGTGGCCATCGGCCGCGACGCCACATTTGTATTCATGGACAAGGCACAGCATTCCGCCGGGAACACGCTGCTGAAGAGTATTGAGGCGGGAGACCTGCCGGGGATTGGAATGGTGGTGATTGATGGCGTGGTGAGCGCGCAGCGCAGCCGCAACACGCCGCCGGCCACGCGGGTTCCAGACCTTGTGGTCGCGTAGGCGATCACCGCAAGCCGTCTTCTCCCTTGATCTGATCCTTGGTCAGGCCGCCGACTCGCGGCAGGGGACGTCCGCTATCCGTAACCGCCACCGCGACCATGATCTCGTTGGCGCGCGGCGCGTCGTTGATGCGCACTTCCATGCCGTCGAAGTGGCTGCGCACGAAGGCCGCGTCTTTGTGGCCGAGGGGAATGTCGAGCGGCACGCCCAGCCCTCCGCGTTTTTTGGATGAGGGAATGAGCGCCGCTCCCTTGCCCAGCACCTTCCGCACCGGGGCGCCCAGCTTCGGGTGCAGGATTGCGGCTGCGTGCTCGATTTCACCGTTCTCTCCGACCGCCGCCGCCTTGCCGTAGCTCTCCGCTGCCGTGGGTGCAATCTCCAGCGCCGCAACTGCCCGTTGCGTGAGCAACTCGCCCAGTTCTTCCCCAATCGTCATCAGCTCCGAAAGATCCTCGACATACTTTCCGGCGCACGGGTTCTCGATGACTGCGACTGCGGCCGCGCGCCGCGTCGGGGGATCGACTTTCCGCCCCATCTCGCTGCGGGTCTCTTCCACGAAGACGGCAATCTTGCGGATGCTGGCCTTCATCGCAGCCCATCCTCTCCCTTGATTTCAGAAGCTTTCAGTCCGCCGACGCGGGCATGAATGCGGGCGCCCGTCGTCATGACCAGCGCCAGCAGGATTTCGTCCGCCCGTGGGGCGTCCGCGATTCCCACTTCGATCGCGTCGAAATGACTGCGGACGTAAGAAGCGTTGATATGGGTGATGGGGACATCCAGCCGGGCTCCGGGACCGCCGACTTTTTTCGTGGACGCCACAATCGCCTTCGCGCCGCCCAACACTTCGCGCATGGCATAGCCGCCGGGCACGTGCCAGAGGGCTCCATGCTCGAGTTCCCCCGCGCTGCCGACGATGGCGCCCTTGCCGTACGCTTCGATGGCGCTGGCGTTGCCACCCAGCGCCGCCACCAGGGATCTCGCCATCTCCAAACCCAGCGGCTTTAAATCGTCCATGAACCCGGCAATGTCCGCGACATACGAGCCCGCGTACGGATTATGAATGACCGCAAGCGCCACGGCACGGCGCAGCGGAGAGGCGGCCAGCGGGCCTCCCTCATGAAAAATCTCTTCGACGGCTGTCAGTTTTTTTCGAACCGCAACCTCAGGCATCTGTCAGGCTCCGATCGCCAGCAGGATTTTCGACCGGGTTCGCCTGCAGCGGAAGCCCGACAATGCGCGTCTCGCCGCGAAGATGCAGGGCAGCCGCGCGCATCAAACCTTCCTGCAACAGCGTACGGGCGAAAGCTTCGCCCGAGTCCAGAGCCGCACCAATCTCCTGAGCCGTGAGATCGCCGACGCCCTGCGTCACGAGATGGTCGCCCAGATCGTTATCGGGAGCGAGCTCGCGCGCGCGTACCCGGAACACAGCTGGATGTCCGGGCAGGTCCACGGCATTCGCAATCATGGTCGCGGCCGCGTCCGCCGTGGCGGCTCCATCCGCGAGCACGGTTACTGCGTCGGCGATTCCAAGCGAGAAGCTCCGGCCTCGCCAGCCGCTGGTCGCGATCCCGCGCACCGGCTGACTCGCCTCCAACACCGCCGTGCCGAACAAAGATGCTCGATCCGGCCGATCGATCATACCGGCAACGAATTGCTGCCCAGGCTCGAGGTGGAGTGCGATATCGCCTCCATCATTGACATACGTGCGTTTCAGAAGCGCAGCCCTGGTCATTGCCGCCAGGAGTTCCTCCGCGACGGCGCCCGCAACGGCCGCCATCGGCGTAATGAAGGAGCGAGCGGCATACGGTGTGACGGCAGCCACCATTCGCTGGGCGACCGTGCCAGCGGGTCGCGCACTCTCTCGAGTAACAGGCTGCCGTAGAATCGCAAGCTCGGCGCAAAGCTCATCGAGCAGGCTTACGAAACGGCGACCTGCCGCCTCATAAGCTGCGCGGACTTCACTGCTTGCTCCAAATGCTTCAAGGATTACATCAATAGGCCCATCGTGAAGGTAGAGCCGTCTTCCATCGGGAAGAAGTTGGATTTGCGCTCGCTCCTTCACGAGCGCGCTCCCGGAGTTTTGGCAGGGAACAGCGGCCAGGGATTCTCTGGACGAGCCGTCACGTGCCGGTGGCCTTCGTCGGGCATGATCGACGAGAGCGCCCGGACATGGTCCATGTAGCCGCCCAGGTCCGCGTAATCCTCGAGCTTTAGTGTGAATTCAATGGGCGCGACCAGCGCCGGGGTCGGCACATAGCCGAATGCATTCTCCGGCATGCGGCTTACGTCGACCATGAACGTGATCCCGCCGCCCGGCCAGATGTAGACGGGAGCGCCGCCGCAGGTTACGCGGGTCAACGCGTCGCGCACCGAATGCGTGAGGCGGACAGGATTCTCCGTAACGCCCGCCCGAAGCGAACCTCCCGCACCGCCCATGAACAGAACCGTGCACAGGGCCGGCTCGCAATTCTCCTTGATGCGCGCCACCGATTCGCTCAGGGTAGCGGGCAGATCCTTGCGCACCGGCCTCAGCGTCTCGTCCAGTTCGAAATAGGCGTGATGTTCGCCCGTCGTGCTCACCATCAGCAGGCGAAGTCCGGGCCACGCAATCTTCGACTTGAACGGCTGCAGAATCGCGAGCGGGTCTTCGATATTGGTCCCACCCCACGCGGTTCCCGGTTCCGCCACCTGGAAATACCGTCCCGGAGTGGAGCGTCGCCCCTTGATCTTGATTCCGGTCTCGGGCACGCCCAGCAGTTTTCCGGCCTGGTGCTCGGAAAGCACGCCGGTGATGTGATCGTCGACCACCACCACCTCGTCGACCTTGCCAAACCATTGCTTGGCAAACATACCGATCGTTGCGGAGCCGCAGCCCACCCGCATCCGCTCCTCGAGAACTTCATCGATGATGGGCGGCTTCCCGGCCTGCACCACCACAGACGCGCCTTCCTCGACCTCCAGCTCCACTGCTTTGCCGTTGCATAGATTGAGCAACGTGTCGCAGGTGACGGTGCCTTCCCGCCGGCTTCCGCCCGTGAGATGACGCACTCCTCCGAGCGAAAGCATCTGCGAACCGTACTCACTGGTGGTGACATGTCCCACGGCTTCACCCTGGGCGCGTACGAGGTTGCGCTCGGGTCCGAGGTGCCGATCGGTGTCGATCTTCACCTTCACCCCGCAGTAGCTGAAGATTCCCTCCGTGACGACCGTGACCATGTCGACACCTTCGACTTCGGAGGAAATGATGAACGGGGCAGGCTTGTAATCGGGATAGGTCGTGCCCGCTCCGATGGCGGTCACAAAGGCCTTGGGAGCGCCGACGATGTTGCCATCCCATTCCTGCTCGCGATCAAGGAAGGGAACGACGGAAGCGCCGCGCGCCAGCGCGCGATCGAGCACCACGTGAGGATCGACGCGCACCAGCTGGCCGTCGCGATTGCCGTAGCGGTCGCAGGCTCCCAGCCTGCCCGGCTTGATGTAGCAGAGCACGGGGCAGGCGTCGCAACGAATAGCATCGTCGTCAGGCACGGTGGCTCCCGGTTTTCTGAGCGGCGAGGATGGCGGCGCGAATGCGATCTGGGGTGGCCGGAACCCGCCGGATGCGCACGCCGGTGGCATCATGAATCGCATTCAGGATTGCAGGAGCCGTAGGAATGACGGCCTGCTCGCCGATTCCCTTGGCTCCAAACGGCCCCACCGGCGACGGATCTTCAATCAGGATGGATTCGACCGGAGGCATGTCTCCGATGGAGGGGATCAGGTAGTCGTGCAGATTCTCACCCTTGCCCGGAAAAAATTCTTCCATCAATGCGTGGCCCAGCCCTTGCGCTGCGCCGCCTTCGATCTGGCCCTCGATGAGCGTGGGATTAATGGCGCGACCAACGTCGTGAGCAGCCGTGATTTTCAGAACCTCGACGGTGCCGAGTTCCGTATCAACCGCGATCTCGGCCATATGGGCTCCAAAGCCGAACACCGCGTAGGGTACACCCTGACCGTTCTCATCGAGCGGGCTGGTCGGAGGATCAAAGGTGGCTTCCGCCGTCGCCACGTACCCGAACTCATCGAGAGGAAGCTCGGCGAGATGAATCGCCTGTTTGCGGCCGTTTTCTTCGATGGCCAGGCAATGATCGTGGAATTGAATGGTGGCGTTTTCGCCCGCACGTCCGAATTGCAGAATCGCGGCGCGCAATTTTGCGCCTGCCATCGCGGCTGCCTTGCCGGTCACAAATGTCTGACGTGATGCCGAGGTCTTTCCGCAATCCGGCGTGATGGCGGTGTCGCCGGAGACAAGATCGAAGCGCTCGATGGGGGCCTGCATGGCGTCCGCACAGATTTGCGGGACGATCGTGTTCGATCCCTGTCCGATATCGACCGCGCCCTGATGCAGCGCGATCCGGCCATCGGGCTTCAATCCGACGCGCACCGTGGAGGGATTGGGCAGGGAAGTGTTGCCGCAGCCGTACCACATGCCGGCCACGCCAACTCCTCGCCGGATGGAACCAGTGGCCTTCGCATGGAAGGCTTTCGCCTCGGCGCGCGCCGCCGCCCATCTCGGACGCAAGGCCTCCAGGCAGGCGCGAATCCCTACGCCCGCACCTAACACCTGGCCGGTCACCGTTGGGGATTGATCATCCAATGCATTCAGAATGCGGAACTCCAGGCGATCGATCCCGAGTCGGTCGGCGAGTTGGTCATACACCTGCTCCTGCGCGATCGCCGTCTGCGGCACGCCAAAGCCGCGAAAGGCTCCTGCGGGAACCAGGTGCGTGTGCACCGCTCGTGTCACAGCGCGGTAATGGGGAACCTGGTAAGGACCGGACGCGTGTACGGGCACTCGCGCCGCGACCGTCGGTCCCCAGGAAGAGTACGCGCCCGTGTTGAAATCGGCGGAGAAATCCAACCCCACCAGTTTGCCGTCCCGCGACGCACCTGCGCGCAACCGCATCCGCGCAGGATGCCGCTTGGTGGTTGAGAGGATCGATTCGTGCCGTGAATACACCATCCGTGCCGGCCGGTTCAGATGCCATGCGGCCAGCGCGACAAACGGCTGCACCGAAAGATCGAGCTTCGATCCAAAACCTCCACCCACGGCCGTGGGAATGATTCGGACTTTTTCTGGTGCGATGTCGAGGATCTTGGCAATGTCGGCGCGATCCATGTAGGGTGATTGCGTGCACGCCTGCACTTCAATCCCATCACCAACCCGCCGCGCGAAGCCCGCCTCCGGCTCGATGTAGGCGTGCTCGACGAAGCCGGTCTCATACTCGTCTTCAACTACCACGTCCGCCTGCTCCAGCGCGCGGTCAACGTCACCTCGAGCAACGCGTCCGCCGGTAAGCACGTTTCCCGGACGATTTGTGTGCAACCATTCCGCACCGGCAGCCAGGGCGGCATCGATCGTGGTGATCGGTTCGAGTTCATCCCAGGTCACCGGGAAACTCGCGGGGTCGATACTCTCTACCGCTGCCTGCTCGCCGACGACGATCGCGACCGCTTCTCCGCGAAAGCGCGCCTCAGTTTCCGCGAACACCATTTGATCCGCGAACTTCGGGATGACGCCGTAGCAATCTTTTCCAGGCACATGCTTCGCGGTGAAGACAGCGTGAATTCCCGGGTGGCTGGAAACGAACTCCGGCAGGTCTCCGAACTGAAAGCGGGCACGATGATGCGGGCAGCGGATCGCCCTCACAGCCAAAGCCGCCTCGGGGCACTCGTCGGCTCCGTAAATCTCGCTACCGTCTACTTTGCGCTGCCCATCGAGACGAACCAGCCGCGCTCCCACTGCACAACCGGCGCCTGGAGCGATCGCCTCGACCGATCCTGTGCCGGCCTCCAGCACCGCCGTGATGATCTTGCGATACCCGGTGCAGCGGCAAAGCACGCCGCCCAGCGCGTCGCTGACTTCGTTCTCAGAGGGATGCGCGTTTCTCTCGAGCAATGCGGTCGCCGACACCAGCATTCCGGGCGTGCAAGCGCCGCACTGCGCCGCCCCATGATGCAGAAATGCTTTCTGCAGCCGGTCGAACCACGGTGGACGGCCCGACAAACCTTCAACCGTCGTGATTTCGTGACCTTCCGCTTGCGCCGCCGGGACCAGGCACGCGCAAACCGGTTCGCCATCGAGCAGCACGGCGCAAGCGCCACAGTCTCCCGCATCGCAGCCAACTTTCGTTCCGGTCAGGCCCAGATCTTCACGCAGCACACGCGTCAACCGCTGTCCCGGCGATGTGGACACGGTGACCGGCGTCCCGTTCACGGTGAAGCTCAGCGAGACTTCGACGTCGCGTGGGATCGGCGGAGTGGCGAGCATCTCAGCGGTCCTCCACGCAGGCTTCCAGCGCGCGTTGTACGAGGGTCAAGGCAGCGTCGCGCCGATACACCGCGGTCGCGCGTACGTCGTCAATGGGAGAGAGCACTCGCAGGTGCGCGGCGGAGGCAAGCTTGCTGAAGCCCGGGATGGCCCTGGTCCCGCGCAGGGCACGCTCCAGTTCTGTTAATCGCTGGGCCACGACGGAACACGATCCGACCGCGACCCGCGCCTCCTCGATGCGCCCGGCATCATCGGTCTTCACCACAGCGGCTACCATGACGATCGAGATCACCAGATAGCGTCGCGATCCCAACTTCAGGAATGCCGACTGCGCATGCTCGAGGTCTCGAGGCACAAGGACGTTCGTCAGTACTTCGTCGGGGCGGCGCAGCGTCTTGCGATTGCCGACGATGAAGTTAGCCAGCGGAAGCCTGCGCATTCCCTCTCTCGAAACCAGTTCCACTTCCGCGTTCAAAGCGAGCAGGGGCGGAACTCCATCGGCGGCTGGCGAAGCATTGCAAAGATTGCCCGCGACCGTCCCACGGTTTTGAATCTGGACCGAGCCAACCTCACGGGCGGCAGCTTTCAGCGCGTCGAAACAATGGGGCAGCGGGGTTCGGAGGAAGTCCGTCCAGGTGGTGAGGCCGCCGATTCGCACGTGATCCGGTTCCATCGAAATCCCACGAAGTTCGGTGACGCCGGAGACATCGACCACCGGAGAGGAAATCGGGCGCTCGCCCAGCGCCGGATAAAAATCCGTGCCCCCGGACAGAATCTGACCGCCGTGGGCCGCGAGATGGTGGACCGCCTCGTCGAGCGTCCTGGGTCTGAAATACAAGCTTCTGATCCCCTCGGGTGCCGGCCGAATTGTCGGCGGATGAAAGGCTTGCCGTCCATTGTTATACCAAGCTGCCTCGCTTGTACAGGATGGCCTTTGTCGCGCTCGTGACGAAACGCAGGGGTGCTGGAAGAACAGCTTGCCGGGAACCGCGTCGTTCGTCGTTGGCCAGAGTCTGCCGTTGGTCTTTGGTCTTTGGTCGTTGGTCCTTGGCCAAGCGAATCGTCTGGATTGCCGACAGGACGGCAAATCAATGGCAAGGTTTTATCTTTCAAGTAGTTATCTATAAGTTATTCATTGGCGACGCTGCGAAAGTTGGTCTGCCGGCGGAAAAAGCACCCAGCAACAACCCGTAGAATGCCCGCCAATTGCGTTTAGAGCGCTTATAGGCGTACTTCGAGGGTGGGGTGATGGTTTGGGTCATCCGGAGCCCCGACGAGCGATCCTGGGTCTTCCTGGCGCAAAACTAAGCTTTAAGAAAATGAAATTCGATTTCAAAATGACTGGGTCATGGCATACGAGTTTGCGGAATAGGGAGCACATCCACAACGATCAGGGTGATGTCGTCCTGCTGCGCCACATTGGACGGTTGCCATAGTTGTATTTCCGCCGGCAGACGCTCGGAAAACTCAGAGACACTGCGAGATTGATGGTCGCGCATCATCTGCTCCAGCCGGCTATCCCCAAACTGCTGGCCGGCCTGGTTTTCAGGTTCCGTGACGCCATCGGTCGAGAGGAGAAACCGGTCACCCGGCAATAGCGGGAAGCTGCAGACCGGATATTCCGAGGCGGCGTTGATCCCAAAGAGCAGGCCATTGCTCTCGATACGGTTAAAAGTGCCATCGCTTTTCCGCCAGCGGATCAGAGGTGGGTGTCCTGCAGCGGAGTAGGTTGCGGTGCGAGTCGCCATATCCATCCAGAGGTAGGCGGCAGAGACAAGCTGCCCGCGAATATTGTCCTTGAGAATGCTTCCAACACTGCACAGAACCTGTGCCGGATCACTCGCACAGCCATTTACGGCTTGAGTGGCAACCTTAATCATGGAGCCAATGAGCGCCGCCGGTACACCGTGTCCGCTAACGTCAGCTACAAGAAAGCCGACATGGCGCTCGTCCGCAACCAGGAACTCATAAAAGTCGCCGGCCACCGCACTCATCGGCTTGTACACCGCAGCGATGTCGAGACCGGCGATTTGCGGCGTGTGTTCTGGAAGGATGGAGAATTGCAACTGCCGGGCAATGGCCAGCTCATCGTCCAGTGAAAGCAATCGGCGCTCATCCGTGACCATGATCTCCACCCCGGTGTAGCCGATCGACAGCAGAAATATCGCGAACCCCAGGGTGTTGTAGATGTCCGGCACTTTTATGTGAAGAGGCCGCGCGACATTTACCCACAGAGCTTGCGCCGCGAAGATGAGAGTACCGATCGTGAGCACTCGATGTTGGGCAACTACCAGGAAACGGCGAGATAAGCTTGGGATCGACAGAGTCAGTACTAATACCACGAGGAGAATCACGACAAGCGACTGGTTGTATACAAGCAGAGCGTTCTGAGAGCCGGAGAATACAAACAACGTAATGGCTGCAACCGCCACCGCAACATCGGCCACCAGGTGAATTTGAAGGAGTCGGTGCAGCTTTCCTAGCGTCAACTCCAGGAACGCAAACGTTGCGGCCACGATGATGAGATAGTTGAATAAAACCAGCAAAACCTGGCGAGCGGCTTGTACTGAAAGGGGAAGGCTCTCGATCACAGGCCGTGACCAGAGCAACTCCTGGGCACCGTACATCCCGCTCCAAATTCCAAGCCACACCAGGAGCCTGGCACTTTTTCTCGGGCGAATCGCGGCAATCGAAAGCGCAATGAGGCACATGAACAGGAAAAAAGCGCCTGCCACGATGTTCGCGATTTCACCACGAAGCAGTGACGCGAGTTGAGCTTCACCAGTCACCGGGAGCCATCGCTAACCTACATGACTTGGGGCTGCGCTTGCAGTGATCTCCGAACCTGGGGCGGCGGAAAAATTCGATCTTGCCAAGGGGCAACGGAGAATGAACAACTTGCCGCACCACTAAGAGCGGTGCTGATACAAATCACGAGTTTTTCGGCAGCCTGGCAGAGTTTCGAAGCAATCGTTTTGTCGTAGTTGGTTCAAGTGAAGGGAACCGTGAAAAGCCGTTCGCGGCACGGGGCGGCCGCTAGTACAGCATTCCAGCAATCGAGGCTGACATCAGGTTTGCCATGGTTCCGGCCAGCATGGCGCGGATACCCAGTCGCGCCAGATCGGCTTTGCGATTGGGAGCCAGGGCGCCGATGCCGCCAATCTGAATTCCAATGGAACTCAAATTCGCAAAACCACAGAGGGCAAAAGTCGCAATCGTAAACGAGCGCGGGTCGAGCACACCCCGTTGCGGGCCCAGCATGGAAAATGCCACCAATTCGTTCAACACCATGCGCGTGCCCAGCAGGTTTCCTATGATCGGGCAGTCGTGCCAGGGGATTCCGATCAACCACGCGATCGGCGCGAACAGCGTTCCAAAAATCGTTTCCATGCTGGAGGGAAACCAGCCAATGCCGATATGCGCCAGCCCGTTATGGATTCCTCCCAGCAGCCCATCCGTCAAGGCGATCAGGGCCAGAAACGAAATCAGCATGGCCGCAACATTGAGTGACAGGTGAAGGCCGTCAGTGGTGCCGCGAGAAATCGCGCCCAGCAGGTTTTCGCTTTTCTCGGACGCCACCTCGTCTTCGCTCATCACCACGCGGCCGGCGGTTTTCGGCTGACCGGTTTCCGGCACCAGCATTTTGGCCATCAACAGCGTGCCCGGGGCGGTCATGATGACCGCGCTCAGCAAATGCTTGGGATCAATGCCAAACGCGATGTAGGCGGCCATGATGCCGCCGGAAACGTGCGCCATGCCGCTGGTCATGACCGTCATCAACTCGGAATCGGTCAGGTCGGAGAGAAAGGGGCGAATGGTCAGCGGCGCCTCGGTCTGGCCCATGAAGATGCTGGCCGCGACGTTCAGCGATTCCGCGCCGCTCGCTCCCATGACGCGGGTCATGACCTTCGCCACCTGCCTGATAATGAACTGCATTACGCCAAGGTGATAAAGCACGGCGAAGAATGCGGCGATGAAGATGATGGTCGGCAGCACCTGAAAGGCAAAATAGAAACCCAGGGAAGAGCCTTGCTTGCCCAGTTCGCCGAACACGAACTTCGAGCCTTCAAACGAGTAGCTCAACAGCCGGTTCACGGCATTGCCTGCAGCCTGAAAGATGCGGCGGCCGATTTCGGCTTTCAGGACGAACACCGCAAACGCGATCTGCAGCCCGAGCCCCCAGGCGACGGTCTTGATCCGAATGGCGCGGCGATTGGTCGAAAATGCATAGGCCAGGCCCAGCATGGTAAGCAGACCGAGAATGCCGGTAAATCGTCCCATTCAGTTTTTCTCCCCCGTGATGACACGATGAACCAGTGGCCGCTTGTGTTGTGGCGGCGCGCCGCCGATTTCAAAGCTGTCCAACAGCATTGCCTTGGCGCGCGCGCCGAGCGCTTCCGAGTTGTAATGAATGGTGCACAGTGGCTCGCCCGACGAAATCGGATCGCCAACCTTCTTGTGGAGGACGAAGCCGACAGCCGGATCGACGGAATCCTCCTTGCGTTCCCGGCCTCCGCCCAGAATCACGCACGCGGTTCCGGCGCGCTCGCACTGGATGGCTGTAACATAGCCGCCCTTGCCGCTCACGACATCTGTCTTTTGCTTCGCCTGCGGCAGCCGCCCGGGGTCGTCCACGACGCGCGCGTCCCCACCTTGAAGCGCGACCATCTCTCGAAATTTTTCCAATGCCTCGCCCGAGCGGATGAGTTTCTCTGACAATGTTTTCCCTTCTCCCACGGTGGAGACTTTTTCTCCCTGGAGAAACATCCACGCGGCAAGTTCCAGGCAAAGTTGGCGCAAATCCTCCGGACCCTCGCCGCGCAACACGTCCAGCACCTCCACGACTTCGAGCGCGTTGCCGACGTAGCGACCGAGAGGCTGATCCATGTCAGTGATCAGCGCGACCACCTTCTTGCCCATGCGCTCGCCCGTTTCGACCATCAGTTCGGCCAGATACGCGGCATCCTTCTCGTTCTTCATGAAGGCGCCGGAACCGGTTTTTACGTCCAGAACCAGCGCGTCGATCCCCTCCGCCAGCTTTTTGCTCATGATGGACGCGCAAATCAGGAATGGGCTCTCGACCGTACCGGTAACGTCGCGCAGGGCATAGAGTTTGCGGTCGGCAGGGGCGATCTCGGCAGTCTGGCCGATCATCGCGCAGCGGCACGTTTGGAGAATTCGCCGAAACTCGGCCACGGGAAGGTTCACGTTAAAGCCCGGGATGGACTCGAGTTTGTCGAGTGTGCCACCGGTATGGCCAAGTCCTCGCCCGCTGATCATGGGGACAACGAGCCCACCCGCGGCGGCAAGAGGAGCGAGCACCAGCGAGGTTTTGTCGCCGACTCCGCCGGTGGAATGCTTGTCGACCTTGCGCTCCGGCAGGTCGGAGAAATCCAGCACCTCGCCGGAATGCAACATGGTATCGGTGAGCGCGGCCGTTTCGGCGCGGGTCATGCCCTTCAGCAGCGTCGCCATGAGCCAAGCCGAGGCCTGGTAGTCGGGAATTTTGCCTTCCGTGTAGCCGTCGACGAACGCTCCGATTTCAGCGCGGGTGAGTTCGCCGCCGTCCCGTTTCTTGCGGATGAGGTCGATGGCGCGGATGGGTGTGCCTTCCGGCGCGCTCATTTCAGCCGGAATCCTTCCGGCAGGAGTTGGGTGATGTGGGCCTGTTGTTCGCCCTTGGCGCCCTGGAAGAAGACGGTGGCGTCCGGGCCGAATTCATAGATCACCTGGCGGCAGGCTCCGCAGGGAGCGCAGGGAACTCCATGATCATTCACGACTGCGACCGCGCGCAGTTCGAGCTTTGGACCCAATTCGGCGACCGCAGAAAAGATCGCGGTTCGCTCGGCGCAGTTCGTCATGCCGTAGGAGGCATTCTCGACGTTACAGCCGACGAATACCTTTCCCGTGGTCGTGAGCACCGCCGAGCCTACGCGGAACTTCGAGTAGGGCGCATAGGCATTCTTCATCGCTGCCCGGGCACTTCGCAGCAGTTGTTTCCGCTGTCGTTCAGGAACTTCCTGTTTTCCCATAGAGTCGAAGAATTCGCAAAGGCCAGGAAATCGGCGGCCTGATTGTAAACCGGCAGGCAGGATTGCAGAACTGTTTCTTGAAGTCCGGATCGTCGCCTTGCACGACTTTCGGAACACATATGCGTTTCGACGCATGGAAAGAGGGTTTCACCACAGGGACACAGAGCCGCAGAGAAAGCTTTTGCAAATTATCGGTTTTGTCGTTCTCGGTGGCTCTGTGACTCGGTGGTGCCCGGATGCAGACTACCCGCTAGTTTTGGCCAGTTGCTCGGCCATTTCCTGCTCGCTTTTCGCTTCAGCGGGATGTCCGGTGAGCGAGTAGATTTGGGCCATCCTCCGGTGCGGCTCCGGGTCCTGAGGCTTCAATTTCGCGGCTTCTTCCAGGTATCGAAGCGATTCGGAATACTGCTGCGCTTTCTCGTCCTGATGCGCCAGATCCATTGTGGTGGCATAGAGCATCTCGGTGGTGGGTTGGTCCTGGGGATTCAGCTCGCGCGCGTGCCGCAATGCCTGGTAGGCCGGCTGCAGATCACCCAGCTTCATGAGCACCGCGCCATAGAGGGCGTTCAACTGAAACACGTCTGGCCATCGCTGGACTGCCGGCTCCAGAGGCTTGCGCGCGTTCTCAAACTGGTTCAGCTGGAAATAGGTCAAGGCGAGGTTGTACTGCATTTGCGGGGCCTGCGGCGATAACTCGGCGGCCCGGCGCAGCGGCTTCAGGGCGGCTTCCAAATCTCCATGCTGGCCGTAGAGCATGCCCAGTGCGGTCAGTTTTTCGACGTTGTCGGGATCGTAGAGCTGATCACAGATGGTGCGCGCCGCCTCGCGGGGACCTTCCTGGAGCTTCTCGCCGCATTCCGTCTTGATGCGGCTCTCCTCGGTATCCCGTTGCTTCAGTTGCTGCGCGAGGGTCATCGACTGCTTCGCCTTCTCCGTGTGGCCTTGCTTGCGGTACACCGAGCCCAGCTGGTAGGGAATGCGGGAATCTCTGGGATTCAGGCGGGCAGCTTCCTTCAACCACTTTTCCGCGTTAGGCAGATCGCCTTGCTTGAGATAGGCATAGCCGAGATAGTACGCCGTGTCAGGAAAGGGAGGCTTGAGCACGGCCTTGTTGAGATTCCGGATGGCGCCGGCAAAGTCGAGATTGTCCAGGTCCAGCCTGCCCAGGTAGTAGACGATATTCGGGTGCTCGCCGACTTCGCGTCGAACTTGCTCGAACTCCTGCCGCGCCTCGTCATTCTGGTGCGCTTCGAAGAGCGCGACGGCCAGCGGAAACCGGGCTCTGAGGACGAGGCTGGGATCGATGGCGAGGGCGGCGCGGAATTCTGTGATGGCCTCTTCATAACGGTCCTGCTTCAGGGCATCGTAGCCTTTGCCGACATGTGTGGCGGCCGGCTCAGCAGCGGCTGACTGGGGCTCATTCGCCTGCGGGGCGCGGCCGAAGCAGGAGCTGAGCAGCAGGAAGGAAATCCCTGCAACCAGCATGATCCTTTTTGGAAACCGCATTGACCCCATGGCAGAGTGTGAAGAGGAAACTATTATAGTCGCGGACTTCGGCGCGTGTGCTGGCTTTACCAGGCCGTACGCACGACGGGGAGGATGCCCGTCGCTCCGTCGACAGAAAGTGCGCAACCTTGACGGCCACAGACACGACTGTTAGATTTCGATTCTTTGCGCGCAGTTTCCGGGGGCATTACTCTGAGTGGGGCAGGGAAGACGCGTGGTGCGAGGGATCATGTACTGGCCGATCAGGGTCGCCGCGACTTTCTTCTCCGGTCTTATCAAGCCTCGGCCCTCGCCTTTTTTCCCCGGAGCCTGGGCAGGTTCGCATTTCCAAGCCTGATTGGCGCGACTTCCGCGCAGTCCAGCGGCACTTTTCACCTGCATCCTCACTATCGAGCCAGGCTCCCACTGGAAACCTTGTTGCTCAATCCGCAAGCAGGGTCGGACCGGTTCCCCACGGAGAAATACGCCGAGCAGATTGAAACCGTCTTCGCGGAATGGAGCGAA
>Ga0307478_10001627_pt1 | contig 19038 bp, 15 predicted proteins | sample atmos_gasesECM4C_2_FD_203713 | JGI IMG/M metagenome (GOLD analysis project Ga0307478, IMG submission 203713) | Hardwood forest soil microbial communities from Morgan-Monroe State Forest, Indiana, United States - atmos_gasesECM4C_05 | ecosystem: Environmental > Terrestrial > Soil > Temperate... | reverse complement strand
TGAACTGGTCCACCTCGGACAGCACGATCGCGACGGTGAGCAATGTGAGCGGCAGCCAGGGTCTGGCGACGAGTGTGAATCCGGGCACGGTGACGATCACGGCGACATCGGGCAGTGTGCAAGGCACCGCCACCCTGACGGTCCAGTGATCCGTAAAAGGCACATTACTAAGATGGACACCGACATTTTCTGTTCACGGGCGAAGTTCACGGCGGCCATACTCAGTTTCGTGGCGAACATGCGCCGGTGGTAGACTGCGCCTATGGCTGCTAAAAAGAAAACCAAGAAGAAGCAGACGAAGTCGAAGAGAACTGCCAGTAACAAGATGACGCCGATGAAGAAGACGGCTAACAAGAAGCTGGCTATGAAGAGAAAAAGTCCCAAGCAAGAGTTGGCGAAGAAGGCAGCTCAGAGAAAGGCGACGGTGAAAACGAAGGCCGTCGGCAAGAAGACAATCGGCGTGAAGACAGCGACCGCGGCAAAGAAGCAGGTTCGGTCGAAAAGCCAGAGCGTGGAGACAGTTGCATTCGCGCCAGAGGGATCCGCAGCGCGTTCGGGCCAATCGGGAGATCTGCAGGGACTATCCAACGTCCAAGGTGCGGATTCGGAGAGTGTCGACGAGTTGCTCGGGGAGGGAAACGCGTTCGAAGCTGACGTAGTGACGGGTGTGGAAGACGCCGGGGGCGCTGACGAGAGGGAAGTTCGCACGCATGAGGTACCGGAGGATGATGTTCCCGAGGAATATCTGGATGAAAAATAGAGAGTGAGAGGCTCTCTCCGCGCCAGTAAGATTCGTATCCTTACATAATCCTGACCAGCGAAGCCGCGGCCTCGTTCATCTGTTTCCCGGTTGCTCCCCCGCCAGCTGGCAAAGGAATCCAACAGGTGGTCTCGGGGGCAAGAACGAAAACTACGAGACCGGGGAGTATCCACAGAGCGCAAACTCGTTCCCCCTTTCCGAAACGCTGGCCGAGCACACGAAAGTGCTTGGAGGATGTTTTCTCAGCCGCTACGAGGTCAGGGCGGCAACCGACGACAAACAATTCGCGGTGCTCTCCAGCTCTAGACCTTTCGGCAGCGGCTCACCGAAAGTGCGCACAACATCGGCACGGACCGGCGCAATGTATTCGTGCAGTGGCCGCAAGAAAATATCGTCTGCAACTCCGGCTGACTTCAGTCCTGCAATAGCGGATCGCACCACGTCCCGGCTGATGTCGCGGGTGCGATGATCGACCCGTCTGCCCAGCTCAACGACCGCAGACGCCGTCTCATGCGTTAGCTCACGCAAGTCCAGAAGTGCAGTGATCCAGTCAGCTGCGGTCTCCGCAGGAATCACGCAGCTGAGCGATCCGTAGAGTGGGATGCGGACCCCGAATCTGCCCAGCGACCACAACCAGCCGCTGTCCGAGGGTTCTCTCCTGAGCTTGCGAAGTAGCTCACTTCCCAGCGCCGCGCGAGTCGCGCCTGACAAATGCTCAAGGCTGGCCAGCAAACGCCAACCATCATGCTCCAACTGGGAGTTCAGACGCGTGCCAGCCTTCTTACGGCCAATACCGAGGTCTCCGAGGTATTTCCGGAGTTCCTGTTGATGGACAGAACTGAGGCCGCCCCCGATCCTTCGCCACAGCACCAGCCAATCGATCTGGGACTGAAGCGCTCGCGGGAACGCCAATCCCACCTGATAAATCCGGCGCGCCTGGATAATTCGAAGGTTGTCCTGTGGATCTCCAAACCCCGGCCGCAGGCAATAGCCAAACAGGTTTAGCCAACGAACCTCGTGTCGCGGACTAAGCTTTCGCCCGTCTGCCACCTCCAGAAGCACATCGCAGAAGACCCGCACCGTCGCGATGGGCCATGATTCTCTTTTCAGGCCCGTGACTGACTCCAATTCGCCCACCAGTGAAGCAGGATCCACTGGAACGCCCTCGCCTACTCCAGATCCGGTGAACGCACGCCGAATCAGCCGTGCGGCAGATTCCTGCGACTGCTCCGAAATATTCGAGAAGTCATGTCGATTCGCAGTTGACGCTGACTGCGATGTGTACCCACTCTGATCCGTCAAGCTTGCCTCGCGTCTCAATTCGAACTGGAGCCGCCATCGGTGCGGTGAGCTCACCGACTCGCACCAAAGTTCGAGCGTTCCCACCTCGGTAAAGCTCACGGACAACCGCACCGCCAGTTCCATCTTCTGGAGCTTCTTTCCATAGCGCAGCAACGTGACCAAGGGCGCGTGACGATGGACCTCCTCGGGGTCCAAGTCTGCGATTCCGCCGTGCGCGTCATGACGAATCGTCGAGCTGTACAGATGGAACGATACCGGGCGGTTTGTCAGCACGGAGAATTCACGATCCAGCAGCGGCAATGTCGTGCCCTCGTTCGTGCCGGAAGGCAGTATGCAGACCGCCTTGATGCCATGTTCCGAACGCATTCCGATGTAGTAGGTCCAGGCGCTACCGGCCTTGACACGCAATCCGGCCCCCCGCCTCACGCGACCGTAGTAGGCAGCGCCAATTGCGACGGCACTGCTCATGACTTCGTTGCTGAGAATCTTCGGGCGCCACCCGCCGCCGGCGCCAAACCAATTGGCAATGGCCTCGGTGATCCGCTCGCGAGCGATTGCGGGAATGCAAAAGCCTCCGTTGAAGAGAACAGCGTCCGGCCTTGCCATCTGCAGGCGATCATCGATGTGTGACCGAGAATTTTCTCCGGAGCCCATCGCCATTGCGGCTTGCTTGAGGAACGCCGCAAGATGTTTCGTGATGGCGGGGTCGGTGGCGTACGGTAGTCCGATTTCGCGAAGACCAGCGGCGCGGGTGCTCAGAGGTATCTCGTCAGGGGTGGTCAGCGGCAGGAAGCCGCTGGTGATCAACTCGGCCACTTCGTCACGGCACAACTCGCTGCTTAACATTTGGCCTATGACCGATCGTCCGCCACCCAGAATGTTGATGGGAAGACGATCGGTGTTTTCCTCGCTCAGCAGGCGTTCTTTGGCCGCTGAACACATGATTCGCAATGCATGACGCTGACGCAGACTGAGTTTCGTGGTGAGCTTCTGTTCGACGCGGCGCGCCAACGCGAGGTCGAGATTCTCGCCTCCGAGCAGGAGGTGCTCGCCGATGGCGGTGCGTTCAAATTCGACCTTTCGGCCTTGGACATGGGCCCGTACGAGGCTGAAGTCCGATGTGCCGCCTCCGATGTCGCAAATCAGCACGAACTCAGCGTCTCGCAGGTGCTCTCCGAGAACGTTCTGATGCTCTGCCACCCACGCGTAAAAGGCAGCCAAGGGCTCTTCCAGCAGAGTCAGGTTTTCGAGTCCTGCCTCTCGCGCCGCTTCCACCGTCAGCTCTCGAGCTTCCTCGTCGAAAGAAGCCGGCACGGTTAGTACGATTTCCTGGTTCTCGAAGAGCTGTTGCGGATTGGTAGCTACCTCGGCCGTCATCGCGTAGTTCCAAGCGTTGCGCAGATGCATGAGGTAACGGGCAGACGCTTCGACGGGAGACACCATCGGTTCGGGTGGCTCCCCCTCGCGCGGCAGAATGTTGGCCGTTCGATCGATGGCACTCTGGCACAGCCATGACTTCGCCGAAGATACCTGCCGCCCTGGCACGAGGGCGCCCTGGTCGCGGGCCATCATGCCGACGATTGACGACGGATGTTCTTCCCACGGCAGGCTCACTGTACCCGATGAGACTTCGTCTTCGGTTGGGAAATAGAGAAAGGAGGGCAAGAGTGGCACCGCGCGCACTTCACCCGGGCTGGTGAGCTGCGCAACCTCAAAGACCCTTATTCCTGACGAATCGGCTTCGTTCGCGCTTTCGCAGGTGTCGACAAAGGCCACAGCGGAATTCGTCGTGCCAAGGTCGATGCCAATCAGGTAGCGGGAAGGGCCTTCCATCACGGTCTCAAAACAGACTGCTGCCGATTCGTCATTACGCGCTCTTCTCGCGGATGTTCAGCTCCAGCTTCCAGCGGTTGGCATCGTCACGCGAAGCACACCAGAGTTCTAACACACCGATTTCTGTCACGCGTGACTCCAAGCGCACAGGTAAAACAGTTCCTTGCTGGCCGTCGAGCGTGAGCGTCACTTCAAGCGGGTTGAGTTCCTCGATCTCGCTGCCCCAGTTCTCCAGAAGATCGCCGACACGGTCCTGCTTTCGAATCGTGGAACTCAGGAAGCGGAACTCTGCGGGCTCCCCGACAACCAACCCGAACTCCCGGTCGGGCACCACCGCCTCGGTGCCTTCCTCCATTCCAAAGGGCACCACGCAGAGCGCCTTCAGCGGGGCTTCCAGTCCTGGGACGGCTGGCATCGCGCTTTCGATTCCGACGTAGTAAGTGCGCGAGGCGCCACTCCGGATGCGTACTCCCTGTCCGCGCCGGGCCCTTCCGTAACAGGCCGCCCCTCGCGCCACTGCGTGCTCGAGGTCAGGCGCATCCAGAACATTGGCTGGACCAAGCGCTTCAAATCCCTCTGCGGTCAGCCAGCTATCGAGCACCTCTACCAGCCGCCTACGCAGCCTGTCCGCCTTCATGACGCCGCCATTGAACAGAACATGCGTCGGGCATGCCAAACCGTTTCTCCCCCGCCGAATGTTGCCAGCTTCCGGACTGTTCTGTACTTGATGCGACAGAAAGCGCGCCAGGTGCTTCGTGACTGCTGCATCGGCGGCATACGGCAGACCCAATTCCTGAAATCCGATCCGGCGCTGCCCCGCCGGCATTTCGTCACTTCCTACCTTCGGGAAGAATCCTTCGACAAGGACGTGGTTCAGATCTTCGCGCAACAGCTCCGTCTTGATCGTGCCCCCAACCAACTTGCGTCCTTTGCCCAACAAGGTGACATCTTGCTTTTGGCTCTTGGGATGTTCGAACAACTGCTCTTTCGCAGAGCGGCACTGGTACCACAGGCCCTGCAACTGATAAGTGTCGATGCGATGGCCTTCGGCTTCCAGCTTCTGTTGAAGTAATCGGGCGAGGGCGAGGTCCATGTTGTCGCCGCCCAGCAGGATGTGGTCGCCGACTGCGACACGCCTCAGCGCCAAGTCTCCATTTTCTTCCGAAACCGCGATCAGGCTGAAGTCGGTGGTTCCGCCACCGACGTCGCAAACCAGAACCAAGTCTCCAATTTTGATGCGCTTGCGCCAACCATCCCCTTGGCTCTCGAGCCATGCGTAGAATGCGGCCTGCGGTTCTTCGAGGAGCGTCACGCGCTGCAGCCCAGCCTGCTCAGCCGCACGCCGGGTTAGTTCTCGCGCTTCCTCGTCAAACGAAGCGGGCACGGTGAGCAGAACGTCTTGTTCGGTCAAGGCATGGCCTTTCCCGTCCGCCGCATGATGCACGTCCCATACGGTCCGGAGGTACTGCAGATAATGCGAAGAAACTTCCACCGGAGAGAGCTTGGTGACCTCTGCCGGAGCCTGCCACGGCAGAATCGGCGCCGCTCGGTTTGCGGCAGCGTAGGAAAGCCATGACTTGGCTGATGCGACCAGTCTGCCCGGACTTTCCGCCCCGCGCTTGCGCGCCAGCTCTCCAATCACAAACTTCGGTTCCGCGTCCCAAGGCAAGCGGAGGCTGCCCTTGGGAAAATCCAAGTCACCAGGAATGTAGAGAAAGGATGGGAGCAATGTCCGGTCGGCTATTTCATTCGGATTGACGACCTGAGGAATGGTGCCAACTTCGATGCGCGCTCTTTCCGAGGCGGCAGCGCTTTCACAGTATGCCAGCGCGGAATTGGTAGTGCCTAAGTCGATGCCAACGATGAATGGTGAGTCCAACTAAGTCTCCTGTAGCCGGTATTCTGCCACGTGAAAATTGCTATGGTCTCGCAGAGGTGCAGGTTTGCTAGGGGACCTCAACCTCTGCCGGGGTCACGATCGCTCTGCCGGAACCCTGCGGCAGTGACGGCAGGGTCACTTCAGTGACGCGCCAGCCGCGATGGCGCAACAAACCACGAATTGGTGGTTCGCCGATTACATTGCCGACCAATTTGATAGCTGCCGGATCGAAGCCCACCGGTACGGTGACAGGCTGGTCTTCCTCGGACGAGAGGATCGGCTCGAGTTTGATATAGCGGTCCAGAACCTGGCGGCAGGAAGTGTGGATGCTGCGTACGGCAGCCCCGAGTTGCCCGTCAGGGTAAGAAGAAACGTCTTCCTCCAGAAAGTCCACAAGGCGGCCGTCGCGCTGGAACAAAGCCAGCATCTGCACCGCCCGGTCGAGCGATTCAGGGCCCGGCTTGTCGCCTCTGATCTTTGGTGCGGCAGGAGCTGCCTTTGCTGCGGTGGCAAGGGGTGCGACCTCTTCATTAGCCCCTCCCAGCGTCTGCAGTGCGTCCTGCGGCATCTTTCCTTGAAACAGCAGCGAGAAAAAACAGCGGAACGCAAAAGATAGCCGCGTTGAAAATCTAATCATAGTTATATTTGCTCCGAAGCCGAACTGGCATCCGGAACACTCTTTAATATTCTAAATGCAGTGCCCTGCAAACGCCGCCTCGTGCTCTCAATACGATGTTGTCATTGATAGTCCAACGCGAGAGGGTCTGGTTTGCGGAAATGTCTTACTGTTCAACATATCTCGTATGCTCGGCGGTAAGTTTCCACAGCGATCGCGCAATCTTGATCAAACCGGCGACACTCGAGCGACGGACGACTGAACCTGTGCTGAGTTTTTCAAGGGCCCATACAATCCGGGGGAGCTTGCCCGTCCAGTCATCCGGAGCATGGCGGTCGTGCGGGGGCCATGCACCGACGTTGCAGGGAGTCACCGTGTTTTACAAGGGACGCGGCAGGTAGCGTTTTTCACACGCATTCAACTCATGCGCGCCGGCATCGACCTTATGAACACGGCCTACAACTATCTTGAGCTCACGCAAAAGGGCCGGGATGAACGTGGTCGCGGACAATTCTGGGGTCCGGGGCAACAACGAGTGCGAAGATTGAGGATAGCGGGCGCAATCCGCAAATTATTCCGGGCCAGAAACCCTAGTGTTGTATCAGAAGCGACCGCAGAGGAGAAATCAGTAGCCTCATCAGAATCTGCGGCGGTCGCTTTTGATACAACACTAGTTAGGGCTTTTGGGAAGTTGAACCTGTGGGCATCTAGAATTTGGAGAAATTGTCACAGGCGTGTTGTTGTCCCATTGACTGCATATGTCGAATCCTTTAGGCGTTCGTGCCACGCTTCACCGCACACCGTCACAGTCTAGCGGCAGTTCTTCTTTGGCGGAGGCGCGGCTATGGCGAACCAAAGTTAACCCACACGACGAAACCACTGCTCACAGGTTCAAGAGTCTGTTTGGAATTCGTAACACAGTGCCAAAGAACCTTCTAATGGCGGACTACATCCGCGATCTAACCGCATGAACGATCCCCGTAGGCCGCTCCACGTTCTAACGCTGACGCCGTTTTATCCCTCGCGTAACGACGATGCGAGTGGCCGTTTTGTCTCCGAACCGCTCGCATGGCTCGCCAAAGTCGGTGTCCACAATACGGTATTTGCCGTGCAACCGCTGTGTCGCGGAAGACATCGAGCCAACGATTCTGCGGTTTCGGCTGTTTGGCTTCGTCACTTCGCGTTGCCTGGAGCCTTCGGGATTCCCATTGCTGGTGTTTTCGTCTTCGCCCGCATCGTGGGGAGAGTACGTGCACTGCATGGCTTGGAGCCCATTGACCTGATCCATGCGCATGCCTCATTGCCATGCGGCCACGCGGCAATGCTGCTCAGCCAGGAACTGGGCATCCCATACGTCGTGTCGGTCAACGGCTTCGACGTCTTTTCTCCGGAGCAGGTCACAGGTCGCGCCTTAGCATGGTGCCGCCGCATATCCCGGCGTGTGTACGCCTCCTCCCGTCGCGTAATCTGTGCGAGTGAAAGTGTCCGAGCACAGGTGTTAGAAGGAATCGGCTCGCGTTGCCGGACTTCAGTGGTCTATAACGGCGTGGATCCCGAGTTGTTTTCCCCTGGCGATGAGCCGTCTTCCGTTTCGCTCGTCATCCTCAGCGGTGGGACCCTGCTTTCAATCGACGGACAGGAAACCCTAGTGCGCGCGGCGTCTTCGCTCGTTTCGGAGTTTCCCTCTCTGCGCTGGGAATTCATCAGCCACGGACTAGAACACTCTCACCTGCACAATTTGGCTCAGCAACTTGGTGTCGACGAACGCGTGCGCTTTCTCCGATGCCAATCTCGCCAACAAATTGCCGAAGCTATGCGGCGATGTTCGGTGTTCGCGCTGCCCGGCCGCAGCGGAGGTTTAGCAGACGTTTATCTGGAGGCGATGTCGGCGGGCAAACCGGTCATCGGTTACCGTGGCCAGGGCATCGCCGAGATCATCCAGCACGGCTCGAATGGCTTTCTCGTAGGACCGGACAACGAGACGGAACTGATCCTGGCCATTGCTATGCTTCTGCGCGATGAACCGTACCGCCGCAGACTTGGGATGGCGGCGCGCGACACGATTTTGGGTGGGCTCACGCTGGAGCATCAGACGGAAAGTCTGGGTCGGATTTATAGAGAATCCGTTGCGTGAGCCGCACCCTGTCGTTCCTGCCAAAGCGGGTAGCGCGCTTCTATGCAAAGGCCTTTCCGGAGACAAAGTCAAAATATGCATCGTGGTCCTTGAGGCAGACCAATCACCGACTCGGTGCGAGCCGACGGTTGAAGATTTCGGGGCGCGAGTATTTGGCCGCGGTGCTCGCCGGACACGCTGATCGCCGGATCCAGTACCTCCCAGACCTCACCCCGCAGCATGGGTCTTCTGCCTGTGCTCTGGGAAAAACAGCTGCACCGCCGGTCAGTAAACATCCGATACCTTAACCAAGCACCTGAACCCTTACTTTGCCCGACAAAACGCACCCAACGCTAGCGCATTCGAGACAGAATTGCATTATGATGTCCCCATCCAGATTCTAAGGGATGTCGAATGCCTGGCGTCGGGGCCGAAATGTCAGATCAGCACATCGAAGCTGTCGGGATCTCTGCCATCCGGTTCGCCAGGAAAGGCGAATTTGCGACACGGACGATTACCGGTGAGGTGGTGATTGTTCCAGTCCGCGGGCGGATTGGCGACCTCGATGCAATTTACCACTTCAACGATGTGGGAGCTTTCATCTGGAACCTTTTTGATGGTAAGACCAGCGTGCACGACATCGCGCAAGCTGTGCGCGAAGAGTTCGACGTGACACTGGAGGATTCGGAGCGCGACACGCTGGAATTTGTGGTTGCGCTGGAGAGTGCGGGAATCATAGTGCCATCAATCGCTATGGATTCATGATGTCTATACCCATGGCGGTGACACAGTCCTATAACGATTTCAGCTCGAACTTGCATGATCGGATGCAAGCCGAGCGCGTGCCCGCCAGTGTGACCATTGAAATTAGCCGACGCTGCCCGTTGAAGTGCGTCCATTGTTACAACAACCTCCCTATGGGTGACGTGGACGCGAAACGCGGCGAGCTTACTTACTCCGAGCATTGCCGCATCCTCGATGAACTAGCGGAAGCTGGCTGCCTCTGGATCCTCTACACCGGCGGAGAGATTTTTGCCCGCAAGGATTTCTTGGACATCTACACCTACGCCAAGAAAAAGGGATTCCTGATTACTTTGTTTACCAATGGCACACTAATCACGCCGCAGATCGCCGATTATCTTGTCGAATGGCGTCCCTTTTCAATCGAAATCACGCTTTACGGGCGCAGCCGTGAGACTTATGAGCGCCTCACGGGCATTCCCGGTTCTTACGACCGCTGCCTGCGCGGTATTCATCTGCTCGTTGATCGCAGGCTGCCGCTGAAGCTGAAGTCAGTTGCCATCTCCGTGAACAAGCGCGAAGTCGCCGACATGAAGAAGTTCGCTGACGAGCTGGGTGTCAGCTTCAAGTTCGACGCTATGATGAGCCCTCGCATTGACTGCTCCCAGAGTCCCTTGAAGGTCAGGCTGCAGCCTTGGGAGATCGTAAAGATGGACCTTGAGGATGAGCAACGCGTGGGGGAGTGGAGGAGCTTTGCGGCCCGCTACAACGGCCCGATGGAGGAGGCGGGACAGAGCGATGAACTCTACCAGTGTGGCGGGGGTGTTGCCGGTTTCGCTATCGATCCTGAGGGCAGGATGAGTATCTGCGTCCTCTCCCATGTTGAGTGGTACGATCTTCGCCGCGGCAATTTCCGCGAAGGCTGGGATCATTTCTTGCGCCATGTGCGAGGAAAGAAGATTACGCGGATTACTAAATGCACGACATGCAAGATCAAGCCGATGTGCGGAATGTGCCCGGCCAACGGTGAACTGGAAAACGGCGACCCTGAAGCGCCCGTGGATTTTCTTTGCCACGTCGCGCACTTGCGCGCTTACGCCTTAGAGCTGCCGATTCCGAGTCACGGCGATTGCCAGTATTGCCCGGAGGGGGCGGAATATAAGGCACTGATGACTTCGATGGACTCGTTGCAGAAGCACGGGGCTGAGCAATGGATGGATTTCAGTGATTCAAACCAACTCTTACCGATCTTGAACAAACGGCAAAAGGCGGCCGGCGGGTGTTCTTCGTGTGGTCTTTAAAGGCACAGGGCACTCGTTCCGCTAACAGACGATCGAGCTCAAACACCAGAGGCGCCGATGAGTGAGAAATTGGATCCGAAAACCCAACAGAAACGGACGTACAAGAAACCCGAGATGGTGCGAGTTTCATTGCGGCCGGAGGAAGCTGTCTTAGGAACCTGTAAGAGCGGATCTGCGGTGGGTCCGGGCGGGTCCAGTAATTGTATGCCGGTGGCGCCCTGCTTCAGCCCAGGGTCATGAACGAACTAGCGGAGGCATTTGGGCGAGACCCACGAAGACACTACCGCAAGCAGTCGCGCTGCTGATACCTTGACGCTCATGGTCGGCGATGTCCGTCTACGGATCAGAAGCGTTGAACAGAGCATGAGGGTGCGCGTTAATCGGGTTGCAGAGGATTTTTTGGTTTCGAATGGCGCTGCCGACGCGGAGGTGACTGCCGCTTGGGGTAAGCTACGTCAGCCCACCGACTCCACCGTAGTTTTCGATTCTGGGGGGCTGTGGCGACTTTCCCGCGAACTCCAAGACTACGTTTTCCATCTCACTTCGCCGATGTATGGGGCGCTACCCTACAAGAGGGCTACATTCGGCGCGGATTTTACCCGCGGCGAGGTTCTGCTCGAGCGCAGTTATTTTGACTCTCGTGATCCGGTGGATACCCTGGAGTATCCACTCGATGAGTTGTTGATGATGAATCTGCTGGCGCTCGGACGCGGGGTCGAGGTCCATGCCTGTGGGCTGGAGGATAGCAATGGCCAAGGCTATTTGTTCCTCGGTCATTCGGGGTCGGGCAAGACTACGATGGCCAGATTATGGCAAAGGGCGGGCGGAGTGCGGGTGTTGAGCGACGACCGAATCATCTTGCGGTCCTGGGCAGGAACGACTTGGATCTACGGCACACCGTGGCACGGCGAGGCGAAATTTGCGCGACCAGTGCGGACGCCTCTTCGGCAGATTTTCTTCCTACGGCACGCCACTACTAACGAAATCGTCCCCCTTAGGTGTGCGGAAGCGTTGGCGCGCTTCCTCGCATGCAGCTTCGTGCCGTTCTACAGCCAATCCGGCTTGGATTTTACGCTGACATTTTTCTCCCAACTCATCGCTTTGTTACCGTGCGCTGAACTGCGATTTGTTCCCGAGGAGCGTGCCATCGACTTGGTCCGGGGGCACGCGGCATGAAGGCGTTCGACAGGTCTAGGTTTTTCCTCGAAGTGGCCACTGGCATCTTGCACCGCGGTTACGGTATTCGTCTCCGGGTCGAAGGCAGCAGCATGATGCCGACCATCCGGCCGGGAGAGGCGGTCATAGTCGAGCCGGGCAGGGCAACGAATGTTAAATTGAAAGACATTGTTTTTTATCGAACTGAGCGCGGCGTGATCGGCCATCGCTTGCTGAGGATTGCGAACCGAAACGGGAAGCTCGTGTTGCTGGCGTGGGGTGATGCTGACAAAAGCAAACGAGCCGGTCGGGCCGGACCAGATTTCAGGCAGGCTGGTCGCCGTGGAACGTAACGGCCGCTGCATCGATCTCGCGGGTCAAAAGGCGAAGGTGAAGCACTCGATCAGGATCCACGCATCGCAGTGCAAACACCAGATAGGTCTCTTACTGATCGCCAGTCGCGCAAATTGGCGTTCCCTCTTTGGTCCGATCGGTCGAAACGCGGCTGGCTAGCGTCTACGATGACCGCGGAGAATGCGGATTATCGGAGTGGTAGCGGTGGAGTGGGACGGCACAGCATCGATCTTCACCCAGGGAGAGCCACGATGAGTCGCACTTTTCGTATGTGTGCGTGTGTGTGCTTCGGTCTAAAGAGCAGAACTTGCAGGGTGAAACGGAGTTCTATCTCCAGAACCTCTCGTCGCGTCCCCACTCTAGTCACTTTGATAATTTCTTGCGTGGTATCGCCGACGTTAGCAAGCGCTGGAGTGGCAGTGACGAACGTTGTTACGGGCAACTATACTTCCGGCACCAGCTGCAGCATTACCTCACTTAATGCGAGCACCGGCAGTCCCAATCTCATCCTTCTCGCCGTCGCGCTGACGGGCGGCAGTGTGTCATCCGCACCGGTCTTTAACACGACTACTCCGCAAACCTTCACGCAGATTGGGACCGTGTTGGGCAACACCCTCATTGGAGAACTTTTTGTCTACCGATTGGGCCCGAGTATCACCGCAGGTACAGCATCAATTACTATTTCCCTGAGCAGCTCCTCAGCATGTGTCGCGGGGGCAGTCGCGTTTTCTGGAGTAGCTTCCGTCGGTACGCAAGTTCCTAATTCGGGTAGCGGCCTATTGTGTCCCACAACCGCATCCGTAACTAACATCACGAGCCCTGGCACTGGCGGCGTCGTGTACAACGCACTCGTGGCTGACTTGACGAGTACAGCGACCCCGGCCTCCTCCGGGTTGGCACAGGAATGGCAGTGCTCGCCAGGCTCCACCTGTGCTAACGGCACAATTCTAGGGGCAGGAGGTGTTAGCGGCCCCTCGACTTCGGCTTCGTGGACCCTCAACTGCGCAATAGTCCCACAATGGGCCATGATGGCGGTGCCGCTCACGCCGAGCAGCACTACTGCGGTGAAGGTCAACTCACTCACTGCTACACAGTACGAAAGCGGTAACCTGATCGAACTCAAGACCGGACGTGAGATTTCCAGCCTTGGCTTTAATCTCTACCGCGAACAGAATGGCCAGCGCGTTCGCCTGAACTCGTCATTGCTAGCGGGTACGGCATTGCTGGCGGGACCGAAGACAACCTTCACTTCGGGCCACTCGCACGCTTGGCTGGACAAGCCCGAGGCGAGCGGCGAGGCTGCGTATTGGGTCGAAGAGGTCGACCTTAATGGAGACCACACCATGTTTGGTCCGGCCTTTGCCGAACCAGCCGCCGAGGCTAACTCTGCCGCTTTGAGTCCACTGATAGCCGATCGGGAGCGCAGTGCGGTGAAACCGCAGATGCTCAGCGAACTCGGAAAAGCTCCGTCGCTGACTTTGGACACCAGGGCGAGCAACTGCGGGCCAGTCAATTCCGGATCTCGGCCGTTCCAACGGACAGGAGACCAACCGGCCATCACCTCACGAACCCAACGGCAGCAATACGCGTTGGCGGCCGGTCCGGCTATCAAGATCTCGGTTTGCGCTGAAGGCTGGTACCGCCTTGCGCAGCCACAGCTCCTGGCGGCGGGTCTAAGCCCCGATGTCGATCCCCAGCTGCTGCAGCTCTACGTCAACGGAATCGAACAACCAATGCTTGTGTCTGGGCAGTCGCACGGAAAACTGGATCCGCAAGACACAGTGGAATTCTACGGCTACCCGCTGAACACGACATGGTCGGGGACGCAGGTGTACTGGCTGGTGGCGGGATCGACCAAAGGCAAGCGAGTGCCCATCGAGCCTCCGAAGGCCGGGACCACCGCCGGTGACACCAGCTTCCCGGCGACCGTGGAGTGGAATCCGCGTACCGTCTATTTTGCGGCGCTACTGAACGGTGACGCGGACAATTTCTTTGGGCCGGTACTCGAGTCGGGCTCGCCGGTCACCAATTCCTTCACGATCGCCAACCTGGATAGGACGGCCGTGACTAACGCTCAGTTGGAGGTATCGCTGCAGGGAGCATCCAGCGGGGCGCACATTGTCGGCGTGCAACTCAACTCCTTCCGCGCAGGCACGGTCAGGTTCAGCAACCAGTTGGCGGGCTTCGCCAAGCTCGCGCTTCCTGTCTCGGCGCTCCGGCAGGGCTCGAACAACGTGCTGACGCTTACGGTGGATGGCGGTGAACAGGACATCAGCGTGGTAAACAGTGTCCAACTTACATATCCCCATACCTACACAGCCGATGATGACTACTTGCGCCTGACCGCCACCGCAGGACTGAGACATACTATCGGCGGATTCAGCCATTCGGACATCAGGGTGGTGGACATCACCAACCCGGGCGCGGTCACAGCTCTGCGACGAACGATTGTCCGCCAAGGCCCTAGCTACGCGGTATCTTTTGTCCCGCAGGGGTCTGGGACACGGACGCTGCTGGCGCTTACCAGTGCACAATCCAGCCACCCTGCCAGCCTTACGTCCAATCACCCCTCTAGCTGGCACGCGGCCCAAGCTGGAGCCGACGTGGTGATCATTAGTCACGCGGACTTCATTTCCAGTCTCAGCCCGCTGCGGCGATTGAGGCAAGACCAGGGCCACACAGTAGCGATGATTAACGTACAAAACCTCTACGACGAGTTCAATTTCGGCGCGAAGAGCCCATACGCGCTCAAGAGGTTCCTGCACACGGCGACAGCACATTGGTCGCTAAAGCCACATTTTGTGTTGTTGGCAGGCGACGCGACTTTCGACCCGCGGAACTACCTCGGAGTGGGCGATGACGACTTCGTGCCCACGTACCTGATCGATACCCAACTTCTGGAAACCGCATCGGACGACTGGTTTGCCGACTTCGACCTGGATGGCGTGCCGGAAATGGCGGTGGGTCGGTTGCCCGTGAGAACTGCCAGCGCTGCCAGCATGTTGGCCAACCGCATCGTGAACTACGAGACCTCCAGCTCCGGTGGCTGGACCAATCAGGTGCTGCTGGTTGCCGGTACCGACGATGCCGGCGACCCGTTTACGTCATATACGTCCACTGTGCAAGCGCTGATTCCTACTACGCAGACGGTCACAATCATCTCGCAAGGAGGCGATCCCAACGCACATAGCGACCTGATTACCGCCCTCAACGCGGGACCGTCTCTCGTCAACTTCGCCGGCCATGGCTCGAACGAAGTGTGGGCGAGCGAATTGTTGAGTTCGAGCGATGTCGCCGCCCTAACCAACGGTTCACAAACGCCGTTCCTGATCTCGATGACTTGCTTGAATGGTTATTTCCAAGACGTCTATACGGTGAGCCTCGGGAAGGCGATCATGCTCGCACCGTCGGGCGGCGCGGTGGCCGCATGGGCATCGTCTGGGTTGACCGACTCATCGGGCCAGTCGATCCTAGATCAGGCGATGGTGTCAGCGCTTTACGGCAGCCAGTCCTTGACCATAGGCGAGGCGGCGGCGGCGGCCAAGAAGGCCGTTAGCAATTTGGACATCCGGAGAACATGGATCCTTCTGGGGGATCCGGCAACCAAGCTACAGTAGAAATCGTAGAAGTGGCGAAGTCACGCTGTCTCCAACTTTTGAATTATGAGAAAATGCGCTCCTCAATTCTGTTCTCTTACGTCCCAGTTCCCGCCAAGCTCACCTTCTGCGGACTGCCGCCACCATCGTCCGTGACGGAGACTGCCGCTGACCGAGTGCCTGTTGCAGTGGGTTTGAACGTGACCTTAATCAAGCAGCTTGCGCCCGAGGCCACACTCTTGCCGCAGGTGTTAGTCTGACTAAAGTCGCTTGCATTCGAACCCGTGATCGCGATATTCACGATGCTCACCGTCGCAGTCCCCTTATTGCTCAACGTGATCGTCTTCGCCTTGCTGGTCGTTCCTACCGGCTGAGTGCCGAAATTCTCGCTTATGGGCTTTAGTTGTATGAAGGTGCCCGTGCCTTTCACCGTTACCTTCTGAGGACTTCCAGGAGCGTTGTCCGCAATGACGACGGCGGCTATTCGCGTGCCACTAGCCGTGGGCTTGAAGGTTACGTTGATGCTGCAACTGCCGTTCGGAGCCACAGAGGCGGGACAATTGTTGTTCTGAGCAAAGTCCCGGCTGTCCGCTCCGCTAATGCTGATTGACGAGATCGTCAGAGCAACGTCCCCTGTGTTCTTCAGCGCCGCGGTTTGTGAAGTGCTCGTCAAGCCCACGGTTTGGTTCCCGAAGCTGAGACTCTTGGGAGTGAACTGAGCAACTGCCCCCTGCACGACCTGATTCAACACGGGTGAGGTGCTGGAAGCGAAATTTGCATCCCCGCTGTAGGCTGCCGACATATGGCGCGTTCCAATCGCCAGGGTGGAAATCGTGAAAACCGCGACTCCGCTTCCACTAAGAGGAGAGCTACCCAGATTCGTGGTTCCAGAGAAGAAACTAACCATTCCCGAAGGAGTGTAAGAGCCTCCTTGTGCCATCACTGTGGCTGTGAAAGTCACAGCTTGTCCAAAGTTAGACGGATTGAGCGAAGATGCCAGCACCGTTTTCGTGGCTGTTTGGATGATTAGTGTCGTTGTGCCAGATATACTGGATCCGAAATTGCGGTCCCCAGGATAGCTCGCATATACCTCTTGAGGGCTGGGGCCTTTTGGTGAAATTCCATTTATGGTTGCTGTGACACTCAGGGTAGGTTGTGTCAACAGAATCGGTACCGTGCCGCCTTGATTTGGTACCGCGAGATCTGGAAGACCATCGCCGTTGAAGTCAGCAACAGCGATGTACCCTGAGCCCACCGGAGATTGAGCATCGAGAGTCATAGCGGTGGCAAACATGCCGTCTCCTTTGCCTAGAAGGACGGCTAAAAGCCCGTGCCAGAATTCTCCGACAGCCAGGTCTGCTACCCCGTCACCGTTTAAATCCCCGACCGCGACGGAGTGGAAATTCAAGCCAGGAGCGCCGTACGGCGTCGCCGTTAGGAACGTCCCGTCTCCGACCCCCAGAAGAACCACCACCGCTTTCCCGTTGAGTTCGCCGGAATAGTTCGCCACTGCTATGTCGGCTATGCCATCGCCATTGAAGTCCGCGATTGCTAATCCATCAGGTGAACCCCCGGTGGTCGGACTTGGCCGCATTTCTTGAAACGTTCCGTCTCCATTGCCGAGGAGAATGGTTACGGTCCCGCTCACACCATTTGTGACTGCCAGATCGAACTTTCCATCTGAATTGAAGTCCCCTACAGCGACGTCAATCGGGCCGGTTCCCGTGCTTGGACTGGTCGCAGTCGGACTGAATGTTCCGTTCCCATTACCAATGAAAATCAGCACCGAATCGCTATTAACAACAGCAAGGTCGGGGATGCCGTCTCCATTGAAGTCGCCGACAGCCACGGACTGGGGTGTGCTACCTGTGTTCAGGTTTGGAACATTCGAAGAAAACGTTCCGTCTCCATTTCCGAGGAGGATGGTCACAATATTCTGGTCGACACTCGTTACCGCAAGGTCGGGAATACCATCGCTATTGAAGTCGCCAACTGCGATGGAGTCAGGATACAGTCCTACCGTCGGACTCACGCTCGTAGCTCTGAAGGTTCCGTCACCATTGCCCAGAAGGATGGCCAACAATATCTGACCGTCATTGCTATCGGATACTGCCAAGTCCTGAATACCATCTAGGTTAAAATCTGCTGCCACGATGGCGTTAGCCTGTTGAGTCACGCTGGGGCTGCTGGAATTCATAAAACTTAGCCCGCGTTTGCTCGATCCAAGGACCGCACTTCCAAGATTCGTGTTGTTCGTTGTGACGTCCACGAAGGAAACTTTTCCGGTCGGCGCCGGTACCTGTGGCTCATTGATAATCCCGGTCACTTGCGCGGTGAGTGTATAGTTCCCGGGACTTCCGCTCTGTTCAATCGTGGTCGTAGTTGGACGGATTCCGGTTGCGGTCAGTGACGACGACGCTGAGGAGCTTGTCGCATAGCTATTTGTCCCAAGAAATACTGCTTTATAGCTGTGGCTCCCAATGCCTGGTCGCAACCTCAGCAACGCAATTCCCTTGCTCGTCAATTGCGCTGTGCCCAGTAAATGAATATCTATGCAGTACTTCGCCGATGCGTCACAAAAGTTGACCTGTCCTCTGGTCAGAGTCATAGTTCCCGAACTCACCGACGCGGTCAGAGTGATCACCGTGCCCGACCTGATTGTGGACACCACACTGCCGTTAGAAGTCACTGCTATGGTCGTGGTCGTTGCGGCCTTTGTCTGGGCACCAGCCATTTTCCATGACCCGCAGATGGTTCCGGCGAGCACAAGAACCAATACAAACAACTTCCGGATGCCTGGTGGCCAAATGAGGACAGCGCAGGTTACACAGTTAGGTGTCGAGTCACTTGGAAGGCCCTGCACAGAAATCATGGATAACTCCGATCCGACTGAATGGCTCAGGTTCGTCGTGGTAATCGCGGCAGAAGTATATATTAACGCCCTGTGCCTACCGAAAATATCATCCCAGTCGAGTAGTCATACAAGACCGACAAACGCCCGGTCACATAATTTGTCCCCGAATCGCCTCCCCGAAGAGCAGTTTCCACCGTTGGGAAACGCAGCACTGCACCCCTGAGACGAACCCCCGGTTCCCGGGGAGAACGAACCCTAGTCGGAATACGAACTCAAATAGCGTTAGGAAGCACCGTTACCAAAACGGTCACACTGACGAACGCTCAGGACTACCCGGTTCTCCTTTTCCGGTGGGATCTCCCGAATCGATAATGCTTGGCACGACAGGGAATTTCCTGTTTGTGACCGGGCGCACATCAGATTTGGGGGATAAAGTCATGCAGCCACCTGCGTTTGCTGTGAACGGCGTTCCCAGAAATCCTCAAAGCGTCCGCTGAGCTTGCAGCAACGCAGGGCGATGATGGCGTTGGCGCC
>Ga0307478_10001626_pt1 | contig 19044 bp, 10 predicted proteins | sample atmos_gasesECM4C_2_FD_203713 | JGI IMG/M metagenome (GOLD analysis project Ga0307478, IMG submission 203713) | Hardwood forest soil microbial communities from Morgan-Monroe State Forest, Indiana, United States - atmos_gasesECM4C_05 | ecosystem: Environmental > Terrestrial > Soil > Temperate... | reverse complement strand
AAGCCGTAGCTGCTCTTCACCAGATCGCTGGTCTGGCCCTTGGCCTGGGAGAAGGCAGCCTTTTCGAATTCGGGTACGGTGCGGCCGCGGCCGATCCAGCCCAGCTCGCCACCCTGCTTCGCGCTGCCAGGATCGTCCGAGTACTTCTTGGCAAGATCGTCAAACTTCGCCCCGGCTTTGAGTTGCTTCAGGACGTCTTCGGCTTTCTTGCGCGCTTCGTCCACAGCCTTCTCGTCGACCTTGCCATCGGGACCTGCCGCAGGAGTCTTGATCAGGATGTGGCTGACCTTTGCTTCTTCCTGCACGCGGTATTCGTCGCGATGCTGGTTGTAGTAGGCCTGCAAATCCTCAGGCGTTACCTGCGCTTGCGCGAGAAATTTGCTCTTGTCGAGGAAGGCGTATTCGATCTTGCGCTTCTCGGGAATGGAATCCTTGTAGCGGGCCTGGTTGCGCGTGTAAAAGGCCTTCAGTTCTTCGTCGGTGGGATGCAGGGCCTTGCGAATGTCATCCTGCGAGAGGAAAGCGTACTCGAATTTTACTTTCGTGCTGCGCTTCTGGAATTCCTTTCGAACATCGCTGTCGGAGACCGAAGCGCTTCCCGTAATCAGGGTCGCGAGCTTGCGCTCGAGGATTTCGTTCTTGACGTCCTGCTCAAAGGTAGCCACCGTCAGGTTGTTCTGGGCCAGCAGACTCTCGTACGCCTGCTCGCCGATGAACTTTCCTCCGGGGAACAGGGTCGGGGCGAAGCGGCCATTCTGGAGCTCGTCGCGGACGTCCTCGGAAGTGGCTTTCAGGCCCATGCGCTCCGCTTCGGCCACAATGGACTTGCCGGTAATCAGTTGCTCCACCGACTGCGAGATGGCGCGCGGCATGATCATCGGCAGCAGTTGCTTGCCCATCGGGCCGTATTGTGCAACTTGCTGCTCAGCCATGGCGCGGGCCCGGTCCCGCACTTCCTGGGTGGTGATGTTCTGGCCAGCTACCTTGGCGAGCACGCCCTGGCTTGGCTGCCCCAGCAGGTCAGAACCCAAACCACCCGGAATCAGAGTGATCACCATGCCACCACAGATGATGAGCAGAATCGCGCTCAGAATGATCTTCTTCAACGGGCCAGGGGTTTGCAGAAATCGAATCATGTTTGTCTTGTCACTCCAGATTTAGGGGGCGAACACCGATTATAAACTATGGTTTAGGGTTGGCGGCTCAGCATCCGTGCAAATCCTGCTCCTTCGTCACCTGCGTTTCGCACAAATTCCGCCCCGAGCCAAAATCGCGGAAAAACAGCTATTGAAACGAATCAATAAAACGTGTTATCCCAATCGGGCGGCCTGGATTGTTCGGCAGCCCAGGCGCTATTTCGATTGCTGAGGGCAAGAGGCATGAAAATCCGCTGGCTGGGCTGGGTCGCGTGCTTGCTGGTTGCCTCAGTGTCGTTCGCGCAACCGGGGAAACCGGGTCAGCCGAGTTCGAAGTTTCGACTGGCCGATGGCTGGATGATGCAGTCCTCATGCAAGGTCGACCAGTCTGGCGAAATGTTGTCCAAAGCCGGCTTCCAACCCAGAGGGTGGTACCCGGTCAGCGTTCCGACCACGGTGGTCAGCGCGCTGGTCAAGCAGAAGGTTCTTCCTGACCCGATGTTCGGCATGAACCTTCGCCAGTTTCCGGGAGTTGGTTATCCCATCGGCGCCAACTTCTCCAACCTTCCGATGCCGCCCGACAGCCCTTACCTGGTTTCGTGGTGGTATCGAAAGGCCTTCACGCTTCCAGCCGAGTACCGAGCCAAGGCCGTGTGGCTGAATTTCCGGGGCATCAACTACCGCGCCAACATCTGGCTGAATGGAAAGCAGATTGCCAAATCGGACGACGTAGCCGGCGCGTGGCGGACGTACGAATTCGATGTAACCGGGATCGCGAAGCCCGATGGGGAGAATGTTCTTGCGGTGCAGGTATTCGCGCCCGCCGAGAAGGATCTCGCTATCACGTTTGTCGACTGGAATCCCGCGCCGCCGGACAAGAACATGGGCCTGTGGCGAGAAGTCTTTCTCATAGCAAGCGGGCCGGTGGCGCTGCGCTACCCTACGGTGATTTCCCATGTGGACGCATCCGGGAATGCTCAGCTCACCGTGACCGCGCTGCTCAAGAACGCAAACAAAGAGCCTGTCCATGGGACGCTGAAGGGCACCATCGAACAGGCCGAATTTTCCCAGGACGTCGATCTCGCGGCCGGTGAAAAGAAAGACGTGACGTTTGAGCCGGCGAAATTCTCCCAGCTGAGCCTGACGCATCCCCGTTTGTGGTGGCCGGCACAGATGGGCAAGCCTGACCTGTACTCGCTCAAAATGGAGTTCGTGGCGAATGGCCGGGTTTCCGACCACGGCGAAACTCATTTTGGCATCCGCGAAGTCACGTCGGAACTGAACGCGAACCAGCGCCGCGTATTCTCCATCAATGGCAAGAAGATCCTGATTCGAGGCGGTGGCTGGTCGCCCGACATGCTGCTTCGGGAAAACTCGCAGCGGCTGGCGGACGAGTTCCGCTACGTGCGAGACATGGGGCTGAATACGATTCGCCTCGAAGGCAAGCTCGAAACGGAGGAGTTCTTCGAGCGTGCCGACCGGGAAGGCATCCTGGTTATGGCGGGCTGGTGTTGCTGCGATCATTGGGAACGCTGGGGCGAATGGTCGCCGCAGGACTTCGACATCGCCAAGGCATCTTTACAAGACCAGATCTATCGCTTGCGCAGCCATCCCAGTGTCGTCATGTGGCTGAACGGCAGCGATAATCCGCCGCCACCCGATGTCGAAGAAATGTACCTCGCAGTCGAAAAGCAGCTTCTCTTCCCGAATCCGGTCGTGTCTTCCGCGACCGCGAAGCCAACGGCCGTCACCGGCGACAGCGGAGTAAAGATGACTGGGCCGTATGAATACGTTGCACCCTCGTATTGGTCCGAAGACAAGATCGAGGGCGGCCATCATTGCAATCCCGGCGGATGCGGCGGGGGTTACGGCTTCAACACCGAAACCAGCCCGGGCCCGGCCGTTCCGCCCATCGACAGCTTGCGTGAAATGCTGCCTAACGATCACCTGTGGCCGATCGACGACTGGTGGAACTTTCACGCAGGCGGCGGCGAATTCAAAGACCTGCACGTTTATACGGAAGCCCTTAACGCGCGCTACGGGAAGGCGGACACGGTCGAGGACTACGCGGCGAAAGCTCAGTTGATGAACTACGAAGGCATCCGCGCAATGTTCGAGGCTTATAGCCGCAACAAGTACGCCGCGACGGGCGTGATCCAGTGGATGCTGAACAACGCCTGGCCGTCGATGATCTGGCATCTGTACGATTACTATCTGCGTCCCGGGGGCGGATACTTCGGCGCGAAACGGGCGATGGAGGCGCTGCACCCTCTGTATTCCTATGAGGATCATTCCGTGTGGGTCGTCAGCAGCCAGTACGAAGATGCACCGCGCCTCAAGCTGACCACGAAAATCTACAATCTCGATATGACGGAGAAGTTCTCGCAGGAGTCTTCGCTGGATGCGGCTGCTGACAGCGCCGGCAAGATCCTGACCCTGCCTGCGTTGACGGATGCGAGTCCGGTCTACTTCCTTCTGTTGCGCCTGGAGGACAGCACGGGCAGGCTCGTGGGATCGAATTTTTATTGGCTGTCGACGAAACCGGAGAGCCTCGATTGGGAGAAGTCGAACTGGTTCACGACTCCAACCTCGTCGTTCGCCGATTTCACCGCGCTTAGCCAGTTGCCGAAAGCGAATTTGAAAATCGCAAGCCGTACGGAACGCCAGAGGGACGAATCGGTCACGCATGTGACCGTCGAGAATCCGGGCAAGGCGCTGGCGTTTTTCGTTCGCCTCAAGGTGAACAAGGGATCGGGTGGCAAAGAGATTTTGCCGGTCATCTGGGAAGACAATTACTTCTCCCTGTTGCCGGGCGAGAAGCGCGAGGTATCGGCAACCTATCGCAGCGCGGAGCTTGGAAACGCCAAACCGGACGTGGAAGTCAGTGGCTGGAATGTACACTGAGGTTCGCTGGTAAATGCGGGATCGCGTTCAGAACTGCATGTGCGGCCCGGGGCTTTCTTAAAAAACAATTCGTCTCGGGGCACAATCGAGGCGCCGCAGGTTTTGCCGACGGCCGACGACTTACGACTGAAGACCGACGACTAGAGTTCCCAGGAGTCCAATGGCCACCAACCCAACCACGGTAACCAGCAGCGCGCCCCGGCTGCGTCGCGCGCTTACGCTCTGGGACCTGATCCTCTACGGCGTGATCGTGATTCAGCCCGTCGCGCCCATGTCGGTGTTCGGGGTTCTGAGCGACCGTGGCCGCGGCCACGTGGTCACCGCTGTCCTGATCGCGATGGTCGCCATGCTGTTTACAGCGATCAGCTATGGCCGCATGGCAAGAGCGTATCCCAGCGCCGGGTCTGCCTTCACCTACGTTGCCCAGGAAATCAATCCCGCGATGGGCTATGTGACGGGATGGAGCATGGTCATGGACTACGTGCTCAATCCCCTGATCTGCACGGTGTGGTGTGCGGGGCAGGCGAGCCAGTTCGCACCCGGCGTTCCGCCCTGGATCTGGAAAATTTTCTTCGTCATCGTGTTCACGCTGCTGAATATTCGCGGCATCAAGACCTCGGCGCGGATCAATACCGGCATGGCCATCGCGATGGGCATGGTCGTAGTCGCGATTTTTGTCGCGGCCGCGCGCTTCATCTTCGGAGCGGCACACGACCCCTCCTATTACACGCGCCCGTTTTATGATCCGCAGACGTTCTCTTTCGCTGGCTTGTTCGGATGCACCTCGATCGCCGTGTTGACCTACATCGGCTTCGATGGCATCTCGACATTATCGGAAGAGGCCGACAATCCCCGCCGGAACATTCTGCTGGCCACGGTTTTGACGTGCGTTGTCATCGGCATCCTCTCGGCCGTCGAGGTCTACGTCGCGCAGCTGATCTGGCCGGCATCGCAGCCCTTCCCCGACGTGAACACGGCCTATTCCTACGTCGCGGGACGCGCCTGGAAACCGCTCTTCCCGATTGTGGGTCTAACCCTGCTGCTGGCCAACTTCGGGTCCGGACTCGGAGCCCAGATCGGCGCGGCTCGCCTTCTTTACGGGATGGGACGAAGCAACGCGCTGCCCAAATCGTTCTTTGGCGCTGTGGATGAGAAGCATCGAATTCCGCGCAATAACGTCATCCTGGTCGGCGTGGTCGCTCTGCTGGGAGCGTTCATCCTCGAGATGATCGCCGGCTACAGGACTTATTCGCTCGGAACCTCGGGATTATCGTGGCCAACGTTTACCAGGATCATGAACGGCGGAGAAGCCTACGGGCTGGGCGCGGAGATGCTTAATTTCGGAGCATTGATCGCTTTCATGGGAGTGAATTTGGCTGCGTTGCTGCGTTACTACGTCCGCGAACCGCAGAAGAAGATCGGGAATTTGATCACGCCTGCCCTGGGTTTTCTGATCTGCCTGCTGCTCTGGCTGAATCTGAGCCGGCCCGCGAAGATCGCGGGCACAGTCTGGATGGTGGTCGGCATCGCTTTCGGCGCCTGGAAAACGCGTGGCTTCCGCAGCGGCCTGGTGAATTTCGAACTGCCACCGGAAGAAGGATAAAGATTTTCTTCGCGTCCTTCGCGGATTCTTTGCGAACTTTGCGGTTAAACGCTTTTCCGCAGATCACGGCTCAGAATCTTGCGGTCAATCTGGATGAGCCGCACGCCCTGGCGTTGCACCAGATAGGAGAACACCTCATGCCTTCTCTTCATTGCATTCGCCTTCATTGCGTTTGTGTGTGCTTGCTTCTGTTCCCTGTTTTCGTCAGCCCCTTGCTGGTACTCTCACAGGCTGCACCCAAGTCAGTCCAGGAACGGCTCGGCTATCCTGCATCGGCGCGCCTGCTGATCCTGCACGCGGACGATTTCGGCATGAATCACTCGGTCAACCGCGCAACTTCGGAAGCGCTCGAGCGCCACTGGATCACTTCCGCCAGCATCCTGGTTCCCTGCCCATGGTTCCTCGAAGCCGCAAATTTCGCCAAGGCGCATCCGGACGCGGACCTTGGCATTCACCAGGCGCTCACCAGCGAGTGGACGACTTTCCGCTGGGGGCCGGTCACGTCCAAAGATCAGGTTCCTTCCCTGCTGGATAGCCAGGGCTACCTGCCGCTCGATACTCCCGCGGTGGCCGAGAATGCAAAGTCGGGCGAAGTCGAAAGGGAACTGCACGCACAGATCGATCGAGCCCGGAGCTTCGGAGTCCATCCGACTCACCTCGACACGCACATGACCGCGTTGTTCGAGACTCCCATGCTGTTCTCGACCTATCAGAAGATGGGTGGCGAGTCTCATCTCCCCATTCTTGCGGCGCGAAGTGGAGCAGGCCACACCATTCCCAGCTTCGGCAAAATGTCGTCAGACGACATTCTGATCGACCAGGTATTTGAAATGAGTCCCGGCGTGGACACCAAAGACTGGCTCGCCTGGTATGAGAAACAACTCGCTCCACTCGGCCCCGGCGTTTACCAGGTCATCCTGCATCTTGCCTATGACGACGAGGAGATGCGCGGCGCGACCTTCAATCATCCTGACTGGGGCGCGGCCTGGCGCCAGCACGATCTTGATATGGTCAAAAGTCCCGAGTTCCAGAAATTCCTCAAAGACCAGGGATTCATTCTGGTTGGATGGAAGGATATCGCCAAGGCCCTGCCAAGGAATTACGGGAAAACGCAGTAGAAGCTCCGGGCTACCGCGAACCACGCAGGCACAACAGAACACGTAGACGCAGACGCCCTCGTCTGTGCAGCCGCGGCGCTTGTTTGACGCGGCAGTAGCTCGAAGCTAGTAGCTCATCCTAGTAGAATATAGTTTTTCAGGGAGAGCTCTCATGATGCAACGGGCATTCGGACTCGAGATTCCGCTGACGCTTGAGGATGTTTGCGACCCGGCGTCGCTGGCGTTGATCGTCTACGACATGCAGGTCGGGATCGTGAAGCAGGTCGCGAACGGTCGCGAAATCACGGATCGTGTTGTCCAGGTGCTCGAAGCTTGTCGCGCAGCAGGAATTCGCGTGATCTTCACGCGTCACCTGTCGCTGCCTAGGGAACTGATGGGCGCCTTCCAGTTCCGCACCGCGATGGCGTGGCAGCGAGTGAAAACTCCGGAAGAAGTGCGCCCCTGGTTTTTGCGGGATGCGCCGGGTTTCCAACTGGTTCCGGAATTGCAGCCGCTGCCGAGCGAGGCCATCTTCGACAAGCTCACGATGTCGGCTTTTGAAGGCACGCCGCTGGATCTCGCGCTGCGCGATTGCGGGATCCGGGCGTTCGCGATTGTCGGCATCGCGATGGAAATCGGCATCGAGCCAACCGCGCGCCACGGAGCCGACCTGGGCTACATTCCCGTCGTGATCAAAGACGCCTGCGGTTATGGACACCCCGATGCCGCCGAGCGTTCGATCGCGAGCCTCGAGTTTGCCGGCGATTCGCTGCTCACCACAATCGAGACTTTTTGCGCGCAGCTAGGGAGCAAACGGCTCGCGGAAGCGAAGTAAGCGAAAAGCGCAGAAAAAAGTAACCCCAAGGACACGAAGTTACACGAAGCATTTTTGAATGAATTTCCTTCGTGTGCCTTCGTGTCCTCCGTGATTAATGCTTTTGGCCTGTGGCGGCCGGGTATTGATACGAATACCCGCGCTCCTCATTTCCCGAGACGTGCCGCGTGTTGTACTCGAGCAGATAGTCCAGGTGCTCACGGTCCAGGGGATAGGGCTCGCGATAGGGATACCCGCTCATTGCCTTGAAGGGCAGCGGCTCGACCGTGAAACCGTCGGCCGCATAGAAATCCATATCTTTCTCGTACCCGCTGACCAGGAAAAAATAATCCCGAGTCCAGCCACCCGGCAAAGCTGGAAGTTTCGCGGGATCGAATTCCAGCGCGATCTCGTCGCCGGTGCCGAACACGACAAACCGGTCGTCAACGGAGGTCAGCAGCGGCAGAACATCGCCATAACGTGTATAGTCGCCGGCCTGGCGCGCAAACGGTCCCGTGGGACTCACTTCTTCATACACGTATTTCACATTGCCCCGAGGCTCGCCCTCAATCTGGCGGGGATGTCCGTAAAAGGCAAGACTCGCATTTGCCAGCGGGACAGGCGTGAGCCGCATGCGTCCGTCTTGCGCGCTGCGGTCGATGAGAATGCTGTCCCAATACATTTGCAGGTTGGTGGTGATGCGAATGCGCCTCGTGCCGATCGGCAGCCTGCCAGTGAGGTCGGGAGTAATTGTGCGTGGCTCGCCCGCGGGGAATCCCATGTCGTTGAGCACTCGCACCCAGTGGCCTTGCGCGTCCAGCGCTTCGACGTAGGGCGCGATGGCTTCCACCTTCGCCTGGTGCGCGGCATAGACGCTGGTGGCGGTAAAGTATTCGGTCTCGCCATGCATCAGCAAAAAGAGCGGTCCGCCGCGGTATGGCTCGCCGAGGTCGAGTTCGAGCGAGTGCGTCTTGGTGAAGCCGTGGAACGGGAGCAACTCGAAGTCGCCGAAGTACTGGTGAGCGCGTAACTGTGGCAGCAGGTCGTGGCCGTGTTCGTCCCGCGCGGCTTCAGGCAGTTGCGCGTCGCGGCTCTGGATCACGCGAAACGCCGGGAACGGCGGGTTGCTGGCGAAATACTCGTTGGGATAGACATCGAACCCGGCGGGATGATCGACGGCCAGCAGCTTCACTTGATCCAGATAGACCGCTTCTTCCATGGGCTCCATCAGGCGGAAGCTTAGCTTGCCGTCTTTGGGATGGATCGTGTCACGATCTATCTTGATGTACTCCTCGGGACGCGGCACGTTGCGCTCGTTCGGTCCCACCCAGTGCCCGACCACGCCCGAGCCGATCATGTCTCCGACCAGTTCATAATGGTGGCCATTCCACACAAATAAAGTCGGGCATGAACTGCCGCGGCGATCGAGTTCGAGATAAGGCTGCTCGCGGTTGGCTGTGACCTCAATTTCGTCCTGCAGCACGCCGGTGGGCCACAGCATACGCACCACGTCGGCCTGCTTCGCCTGCCCGAGGCCGACGGTCAGGTAGGGAGAATTCTGGCCGAGGTAGCCCGAGGAACCGTAGATTTCAAATTTCTGGCGGTTCGCGCCGGCGAAGACTTCCACCTTGGTGCCGATCGCCGACTTGTTGTCGTTCAGGCCTTTCAGGTTCAGGCGCAACCAGTTGTTCTTGTTGCCGCCTTCGTTGCGCAGCAGGACTGCCGGGCCGTGATTTTGCGTGATGAGCAGGTCGACGGCGCCGTCGTTGTCGTAGTCCCCGGTGATGATGGCGCGAGGATCTTTCAACTGGATCTTGTCCAGGCCAACGTCGGCGGTGACGTCTTTGAATCCGTCGGGCCCGAGATTGCGGAAGAGACGGACTTCGCCCTTGCCGTCTTTGGTTTCACCGACTGCAACGAGATCAACCCAGCCATCGTTGTCGTAGTCGAAGGCAGCGACTCCAAAAGTGCGGACCCACGGCAACGTTGGCAAGTCGACTGGCTCAAAACGCTTTCCTTTGTCGTTGCGCCACAAAGTAACCCCGGGTTTGTACCAGTGGCTGAATGCAATATCCATCCATCCATCGTGGTCAAAATCGAAAGCGACGATAGCAATTGGAGCCGAAGAAGGAAATTGGTCTGACCAAGGCTCAATTTTCAGGAATTTGCCTTCTCTTGGATTGGCGAAAATTCGTGGCATGTGAAAACCAGACTCCACGAGATCGATCGCCCGGTCATTGTTATAGTCCGTGCTCAACACGCTGATGCCAAGCTGGGTAGCCAAGCCCGTCTGCTCTGTTACATCTGTGAAGGTCCCGTTTCCATTGTTACGGAACAGGTAATGTCCTGTGGGATTTTTGTAGGAGTTTAAAAGTTCGGAAGGGACCCTGACGCTGGGGCGTGAACTCCATGATGTGAAGAAGAGATCCAAGTCGCCATCGTGATCGTAATCGACAAACGTGATACCAAGTGTGACTCCATCAGTCTGAAGCCCCGTCTCTCTCGTTGTGTTCTTGAACGTGCCGTTTTTTTCATTGTGGTAAAGGACGATTCCCTTATCCGTTCCAACGGCAAGATCCACATAACCATCGTTGTCATAGTCGCCTGCGGTACAACTTATCGCATGCAAATTCGGGTCGAGTCCGGCTTGTTTGGTCACATCTGTAAACCTACCGTCCCCCAAATTGTGATCGAGGGAGATTCCACTTTGAATACCATTATCGGCAAAGAAGATGTCGACCTTGCCGTCACCGTCGTAGTCCAGAAAACATGCTCCCGTGCCCAGAGAGGATAGAAGGTCATCGCCGGCGTTGGAGTTCCCTTTAAGGATCAGCCCCGCCTCTTTCGTCACATCCACAAACTTCACCGGAATCTGCGCCGGCACCTTCTCCACCGTAGCCGCCGATTCCTCCGCCCGTGAATACTGACCCTGCTCTCCGTAGGTGAGGCTCATCGGCGAGCCCAGCTTGTTGTCCTTGATGTACTGGAATTTTTTCAGGTGCTCGCGGGAATTGTCGGTGTTTCCCGACTGCTGATAAGCGCGGGAGATTCCGAACTCGGCCGAGGCGTGCAGCGGGTTCAGCTTGAGCGCATGCTCGAAGGCGTCGATGGCCTGGGGATACTGCTTGGCCTGCGCGTAAACCGTGCCCAGGAAGTACCACGTGTCGGCATCGTTGGGATCGATTTCGGTGACGTGCTTGAATGCGGCGACGGCCGCATCGGTTTCGTTCGTGTTTTTGTAGTAGAGGCCGAGGTTGTACCAGGCATGCGGATCCTGCGGAGCCTGCTTGGCCACGTCTTCAAGCAGAGCCTTGGCCTCGTCCACCTTCTGCAAGTTGAGCAGGGCGACGCCGCAATTCAGCTTGGCGATGAGCAGCTTTGGATCTTTTGCGCTGGCTGCTTCAAACTGCTTCAGTGCTTTCTCAAACAACTGCTGATTCATGTAGGCGACGCCGATATTGTTGAGGCGTGCGGCTTCGGCAGCGTTGGTGGAGGCGTCTCTCCTATCCTGGCTGGAGGAGTTCTGGCGGGCGGCCGCGCCTGCCCCTCCATCACCGGAGGCGCGATGAGGCGCAGCCGCAAAAATTCCGGCTGCCAACAGAAGGAGAATCGCCAGCAGCACAACCCGGGACCATTTCATGATTCGTGATTGACTCCAGGCTCGACTAGTGGACTGTGCCCATCAGCGGCGCCGGCCCATTTCGAGAAGGCGCTGCAGACCCCAGCCCACGCAAAATCCAATCGCGGCTCCCACGATCGCGCCCACGGTTTCGTGGACCGGATTAGGCCCACCGCGACCGCCAAGCGCGTAGCCGACGAAGGCTAATCCGATGGTCCAGATCAGGATTCTGAGTTTCATGATCGGTCATGCGATCTCGAGCGGCAATGCCGGCACCTGGCCGCTGTCAAACGTATCATCCTACTACTTGGGTTGCGCATTCGACGATGCAGGAACGGGCGTCCCGCCCATCCGGGACGCCGCTCCAGATGTCATGGGTGCGCCACGTTCATCGCGGATTGGCTTGCCGGCCGCTCGCGCTTGGATGGCTTTCCATAGGGACGGTTTACGATAACGCCCTTCCCTTCCTGAACCGTAAGCGTCTGTCCGGCCGGTGTGCTGGCGATTTTTTCGACCGCTCCGCTGGGCCAGTGAATCTCGATCGCGTCCGCCTTCGTGGCCGCGCCCAGGCCGAAGGTCAGCACCAGCTCGCTTTGCGAAAGATAACTCGATCCGCTGCGCAGCATCTGCCACTGTTTCGCGCCATCCGCAGTTACCTCGACGACTGCGCCAATTCCGTCGCGATTCGATTTCGTTCCCACCAGCTTCACGCGCACGCTATGGTTTGTGCCGCCTTCATTGTGGAAGAGCCAGGGCCGGCCGCCATTGGTCGTGACCAGCACATCGAGCGCGCCATCGTTATCGATGTCGGCGTAGGCCGCGCCCCGCGCCACTTTCGGGCTGGCAAACGCCGGACCCATTCGCTCCGTGACTTCCTGAAATCTCCCCGCACCCAGATTGCGGAATAAGTGCGGCGGTTCCGCGTAGAAGACGCGCTTCTGCACGCGTTCGATTTCGTTTTCGATATGGCCGTCGGCGACGAAGATGTCGGGCCAGCCGTCATTGTCATAATCGAAGAAGAAGCAGCCGAATCCCAGCGTGACCAGCGTATTGCGCCCCACTTCCGAGCGCGGCGCCTCATCCACGAAGAGGCCGTTTCCCTCGTTGTGGTAAAGCGAGAGCATCTGATTGGCGAAGTTGGTGATCATCAGGCTGGGGCGCCCGGAGCGGTCGTAGTCGGCGGCATCCACGCCCATGCCGGCACGCGCTACGCCATCTTCACTGAAGGCGATGCCGGCCGCGACCGCCTTCTCCTCGAATCTCCCGTTCTGCTTGTTCAGGTAGAGCTTGTTGGGCTGGGTGTCGTTGGCGAGCAGAATGTCGGGCCAGCCGTCGCCGTTGTAGTCGAGAATGGCGATGCCGAGACTTTTCGAAGTTGGATCATAGAGTCCGCTTTTCTGCGTAGCGTCTTCGAACTTGCCTCCGCCCAGATTATGCCAGATCCGCGCCGATACACCCTTGTACGATTCGGGTGTGCAATAGGATTTGTGCGCGCCGTCGAGCGTGCAGTAGATGTCGGTCTGCGGAGACCACTGCACGTAATTCGCAACCACCAGGTCAAGCTTGCCGTCGCGATCGTAATCGATCCAGGCGGCGCTGGTGGAAAGCTCATTCGGCCCCCAGAGGCCGGCCGACTTGGTCACATCGGTAAAAGTGCCGTTGCCATTGTTGTGGAACAGACGGCTCTGCCCGAGCGCAGTGATGAACAGGTCGTCGAAGCCATCGTTGTCATAATCGCCGACTGCCACGCCCATCCCGAACATGGAAACCGCCAGCCCCGCTTTGCGCGTGACGTCGGTGAACGTGCCGTCGTGATTGTTGTGATAGAGCTTGAGGGTGGAGGGCGCTTTGGCGTGTCCCGGCCAGTCCTCGCCATTCACGAGCAGAATGTCGGGATAGCCGTCGTTGTCGTAATCGATGAACGCGCAGCCGGCACCCAGAGTTTCCGGCAGCCACTTCTTTCCGAAAGCCGCGTTATTGTGGACGAAGTGAATCCCGGCCTCGGCGGTGATGTCCCGAAATTCTATGCGCTGCGAGAATCCCGCCGAAGGGGCGAGCAAAAGCGTGAGTGAGACAGCGATTTTATTCATGAGAAGGGTCGACTATGGGGATGTGCTCGCCACGGTAGAGGTGCGAGTCTTGCGTCGATGGGCAACCGTTCCGGAATGCAAGGAAGGCAGCGGCACCGATTCGTGCTCGTGAATCGCCTGCCGCTCGTTGTTGTCTTCCGGATGCGCCTGCCGGTACTTGCCCGTGATGGTCTGCGACGCCTCATCCGCCTTGAAACGCAGGTACCGTTCCTGGTGTGCCTCGGCCATCTTCTCGTTTCCCAGACCGTTGTAGCACAGCATCAGGTTGTAGTGCGCCTGCAGGTCTTCGGGATCGATGGTCAGTACCGACTCGAGAACCTTGACCGCGTCATCGTATCTGCGTTCGAGGAACAAAATCCTTCCCAGATCGTTGAGCGCCACGCGGTCGCGTGGATATTGCGCGATCACCCTGCGCAGATGCTGCGCCGCGTCCTCGTACTTTCCGTCGGCCCGCAATACGCGCGCGTAGAAATAATGTGCGCGCGCCAGGTCGGGGCTGAGCGCGAGCGCTTTTTCGAGCACCGGCCGCGCCGCATCCATATCGCCTTCCTGCACGGCGGTGCGGCCCAGATTGACCCAGCCATCCGGATTCCTGGGATCAATTTCCGTCACCTTCTGGAACGCCGCCTGCGCCGCTTTCAAGTCCCCCTGCAGAAACAGCCCGATGCCGTAGTCATTCCAGCGCTGCCAATCTTCTGGCTTGAGTTCAACCTTGGGCGCCGCCGCAGGACTGCTCTTCGCCGCAACCGGCAGGCTCACTTCGTTTTCGGCAATGGCCACAATCGGCACATCGGGAACCTTCTCTTCGTTCGCGGAGACTCCCTGTAGCGGGGCGTCGAGCGTGAACTTGCGGTCATCGTAGTTCGGCGTCACCAGCTCCGGATGAGTCGCGTCCGGCTGGCCCACAAATGAGAACTGCGTTCCCCACCAGGCGAATTTGCGGTAGCACAGCCGGGCATGCAGCGTGATCTCGTTTCCGGCGTTCTCAGGAATGTGCACGCGATAGTGCACCGTGTCGGCTGCGCCGGGCGGAATCAGCCGCACATACACCACCGACCGCGTCGCCCATGCGTTGCGCTTGTTGATGGGATTGCCGTGCTCATCGATCTGCAGCGAACGATAGAAGTGCGCGCCTTTCTCCACCGGACCCTTGCCGCCATCTTCGACCATGCCGCTCCAGAAAATCGTCTGCCCCTTGTCGTCGGTGCCCTTCAGCTCAAGCCAGGTGTCGTACGCATCGACCGTACCACCAGGAAAGAAGTGGCCGATCTTCTTCGTGCGAACCACCACGTCGACGCGCACCGTATCGCCGCGCCGCAGGCTCGGCTGCACCCGATTCAAAGGGGCCGTGACCGGAGCCGCTTCTCCCCCTGCTCCCGGAGTCACCTTCGCCTCCGCCTCTTCTCCGACCGCGAACGTGGTCGCCACTTCCGGCTCACCCGTCACGGCGGGCTTGGTCACCGCCTCGTCCGGAGACAACGCAAAAATATCCACGCTCAGGATGCCGGCTTTCAGGAAAGCTTCGGTGGCTTCGAGCTGCTTTGCGTCTTCATTCGCGGTGGGGAGCGCGGTGTTGGCGGCCGGAAAGCGATGCGAGTGGACGCTGCCGTCCACGTTGCCCATATCCTGCGAGCGCTCCAACGGCATGTGGCAGTCGGCGCACTGCTGTGGCTTGGGGGGATAGTAGAACGACCGCGCGCCTTGTCCTGAGACGCCACTAGCCTGCCAGTTGTCGTACTCGTTGAAGCCCCGAATCCAGCGGTAGTGATTCACCGGCACATCCAGATGCACTTTGTGGCAAGACGAGCAAAACTCGGCGGTTTGCGTCTTCATGAAAGGTTTCAGAAACGCCCGCCGGTGCGGCTCCGGATTCAACTTCACCAGAAAGTCATGCATGTAGCGCACGAAAGGATTTTTGCTGGCGGCCAGTTCGTGCAGTTCGGGATATTCCAGGTAAAAATCGCCCTGCCCCATCGTCGACTTCACGGCGGCAATCGAGTGGCACATCATGCAGCCGAGCCCGGCCTGCGCAGGCGGCGTGTGTACGATCTGCTTGATGGGCGTATCCATTAATCCGGCATAGAGTACGGCGGGATCGTGACAGCCTCCGCACCACTTCGAAGGCCGGGTGCCGATCGTGTCCTGCATGTACTCGATCGACTTGCGGTACCACTGATTGTTGAACGAAGAGAAATGGTGGGCCGAGCTGAACCACTGGTTATAGATGTCTTCGTGGCAACGTTTGCAGGAATCGGATTCCATGAAAAACTTGCTCGGGATTTTGCGGTGACCGTACACCTGCGCCGAGCTGGGGAAAAATGGACCTTGAGGTCCATCGCCTTCCTGATTCATGGTCGGAGGAGGCATTTCAGGATTTTCGATGCGCGCCCGGCTCGTCCAGCGGGACTCGCGCATGTAACGCAATCCGGCGCCCACTCCGCCCAGCACGATCAGGCAAATCGCGAGCCACATCGCGGCTGCCCTATTTCCGGAGCTCCACCAGCCACGCCGTCCCGCAAATTCAGCGATCAGAAAACTCAGCGCGGCGGCGCACACCACCATGTGCGCGTACATCCAGTTCCACTCGGCACGCAACGTTCCGGTGTGCACCAGCCAAAACCCAATTCCGCCGCCGGCAAGGAAGAGGAACCAACCTCCCCAGCTCAGCCAGGTTCCTTCGCGCAGAAGCCGCCCCAGGAGCGGCAGAAGAAGGAGGGTGCCCACAATCCCGGCGGCAAGGTGCAGCAGGACCACCACGGCATAAAACAGGTTCGGCTGAGGAAATCCGTATAAATAAACAGCGGACGCCGCCAGGAAAGCGACTGTCCCCATCAGCAGTTTTTGTCCAAACGAATGCACAGGAAATGCCATGCCGGAGTCAGCTCAAGTGGTGCTCGTCGCACCCCAATGCGACGAAGAGAAATAAAATGATCGCAGAGAGCATAATTCGCGGACGACAGAGGGGTAATAGTACAAACATATTATCCGGAGTGTGAAGGCCGGTTTAAGATTTTCTAAAACCCAAACCAGGCCCGCTCAAAGCCATCAAGAAACTTAGGTTCCCTCTGTGTCTCTGTGCCTCTGTGGTGAAATGCCGACGAAGTCGCTCCCTCATGGATTTCCGAGCGCACGCCGAGCTTTGGAATAATCCCCAGTGCGGCTGGTCCAGTTGCTGGCCAACGTCCCGACCGCCCAGAACAGTCCGAACAGAAAAAACAACTTGCTCCCCGGGACGCCCGAGCGCCAGGCCCAGACTGCGCCCAGGGTTGGGATAACGGCGGAAGACGTCACTCCTGCGGACCACATAATCGCTCTGGCAATCGGGCTGGCCCTTTGCATCGAAGTCTTCTCCGTTTGCACTCCAAAGAACGGAAGATGTTCGAACAACCAGCGAAGCCCGGCAGGCCAGCCTTCTGGGTTCCCGGTCCCGCCAACCGTGTAGAAGGCGAGGCGAATGCCAAGCAATCGTCCGGCCAGCCAGTGCGCGATGGCATGGCAGCAGAAATAGAGGAGAACCCATCCCACGACCATGGCGAAGACAGCACCAAAGGCCGAATGCGTGGATCGTGCCGCAGCGAGAAAAAGACAAGCCGCCACGAGCCCGGCAATCTGCACCGAATTTCCGGCCACGATCGTAAGCCGGCCAAAGATCTTGCGCTTCAAAACCACGGTTGACCCACTCATAGGTGTGATCCACTGCTGGAACCGTGGAATCTTATTCGATGGGAGGTTTGCGGAAACCTCCGCACTGTCTTTCCAGTTCCGCGGCGACCGCCAGCACGAGTTCTTCCTCCCAGGGACGCCCGACAATCTGCACGCCGATCGGCAAGCCTTCAGCGGACTGACCTACCGGCACCGCCACCCCGGGATTTCCAAGGAGATTGAACCACTCGGTGTAGCTCCACGCGTCGAAATATTTCACGGTCTTGCCCTCCACCACCCAACTGCGCTCGCCGTGGCGAAAGGCCGGAATCGCAGCCACAGGACACAACACGATGGGGAAGCTCTGCATCTGGGCGAGAATCCGGTTGCGTACGGCATCGCGCCGCAGCCAGGTTTCGAGCAGGCTGTTACCGGTGTGCGCCGGTTCCGCCAGCACCCATCCGAGATACTCCTTCAGCAGCGGTGATAGCTCGGCTTCGCGCCCCTTGGTCAGCGGGCCGAGCACCATGCCCCCAGCGATCCCAAACAGCTTCCACCACAATCGCCGCGCTTCCTGCAGACCCTCCGGACGGAATGGAACCACTTCGAATCCTGCGCGGGAGAGCGCGTCAGCAGCGGTACGCACGGCGGCGCGGATTTCGGGAGTGACGCCCGTGCGCCCATCATCTTCGAAGTAACCGATGCGAGTGTGCTTCAGTTCTTGTGATCCAATTTTCCGCACTGGCACAGGAGCGGACGAGGGATCGCCGTCGTCCGGACCGGCCATCACTTCAAAAAGCAGTTGCAGATCGGCGACGGTGCGAGCCATGGGACCAACCACTCCCAGCAATGCAAACGGCCCCGCCGATTCCGGGAAGTGCCCAGTCGAGGGAATCCTTCCTGGCGTAGGCTTGAGCCCGCAGATGCCGGTGAAATGCGCCGGCACTCGGATCGATCCGCCGCCGTCGCTGCCCACGCCGCCCGCCGAACATCCCGCCGCGATGGCGGCCGCCTCTCCTCCGCTCGAACCTCCGGCGGTGCGAGTCAGGTCCCAGGGATTGCTGGTGCGGCCGTAAAGCACGTTGTCGGTCTCCCACGACATCAGCAGTTCCGGGGTGTTGGTCACCCCCAGAATAATCGCTCCGGCTTCTCGCAGCCGCGATACCAGGACCGCGTCCTTCGCGGGCACATGTCCCGCGCGCAACCGCGTACCCGTTTCGCAGCGCAGTCCGGCGGTCGCAATCGCACTCTTGATGCTGATCGGCACGCCGTGCAGAGGGCCGCGAAAGGCGCCGTGCGCGGCAGCCGCGTCCAGGTCACGTGCATCCCGGCGGGCACGCTCCTCATCCAGCGCGATGAATGCGTTCAATCGAGGATTCAACCGTGCAATTCGCTCCAGGTGGGCCTCGACCAACTCCACTGCTGAAATTTTTTTCTGACGAACATCCTCCGCCATGGATGCGGCAGAAAGGTAGGTCTCACTCATGCCACCATCTCACCTCAACCGAAGGGCGAGTCTAGCAGGAAAGCAGCCGTCCGTTCCTGGTTGTGCAAGGGAAAGCTGTATTCGTGATCCACAGTGTTTTCTTTGCGGACTTCGCGGCTGTTCTTCGCGATCTTTGCGGTTCAAGCTTTTTGGCTGCCGCAACTTCTCGACCTTGAAATCTGGCTCGCCGGGAAGCGGCTCCGCTCAGCCGAAACCGGAGTTCCGAAATGAAATCGAAGCCGCGGTCATCTCATTCATCATTCCTCTCTCTTCCTGCGCAGTGTTAAATGGAGGTGATCTCGTATTCTGGAAACTTTTCTCTTGATCCGGACCCTCATTGCCGCACTGTTGCTGGCCATATTGGCGGTCCCGTCTTCTGGCAAGTCCAAGACCGCGCCTCCTGTCGATCTCGACTACATCTACGCCCTCGCCACCGCGAACCACTTCCTGCAAGCGTGGCAAACGCAGGATGAGGAGACGGTAGTCCTGCTGCTTTCCGATCGCCTCAAACAATGCACCCAAGAAAGCTCGCTGGACGCGCTTCTGACCTCCAGCCTCTCCAAGCCACAGAGCTTCGAAATCGGACGCGGCAAGAAACTGGCTCCCGGCCGCTACCAATTTCCCATCGCCCTCTTTCAGGCCAGGACCAAGTG
>Ga0307478_10001625_pt1 | contig 19046 bp, 16 predicted proteins | sample atmos_gasesECM4C_2_FD_203713 | JGI IMG/M metagenome (GOLD analysis project Ga0307478, IMG submission 203713) | Hardwood forest soil microbial communities from Morgan-Monroe State Forest, Indiana, United States - atmos_gasesECM4C_05 | ecosystem: Environmental > Terrestrial > Soil > Temperate... | reverse complement strand
CATCGTGGCGAAGAGCTTCAACAGTTGAGATGAAATAATTACAAAATAGAGACACGTTCCAGTTACGAACCAAAATCTTTCACGAGCCGTTCATCATGAACATTCTGGCCGTCATTCCTGCACGTTATGCGTCGACTCGCCTTCCCGGCAAACCGCTCGTTTCGATCGGGGGAAAGCCGATGATCGAGAGGGTCTGGGAGCGGGCGCGGCGGGCCAGTCTGGTTTCGAAAGTCATCGTGGCGACCGACGATGAACGGATCGCCAAAGCGGTGAAATCATTTGGCGGCGAAGCCGTGCTCACGCGTCCCGATCATCGCTCCGGCACCGAGCGGGTGGCCGAGGTGGCTGCTGCCCATCCTGATGCGGAGATTTTGGTGAACGTGCAGGGTGACATGCCTATTATCGAGCCTGCCGCGATTGACGCTGCCATCGAAGCAGTTCGTGATGATGAGGATGTCAAATTGGGGACGCTGGCCGTGCCCATCACCAATCCCGCGGAGATCATGGATCCGAACATCGTGAAGACAGTTCTCGATTTCGATAGCAACGCCCTCTACTTTTCGCGCGCACCCATACCGTGGGTAAGGGATCGCGAAGGCTCTGTTCACGCGAGACATTTAAAGCACATCGGACTTTACGTATTTCGCCGCGAGGCCCTACTGGAATTCGCTACTTTTCCACAGGGTGATCTAGAGCGCATCGAGCAGCTCGAGCAGCTTCGCTGGCTCGAGAACGGCTATCGCATTCGCGTCGCGGAGACGGAGTACAAAACTGTTGAAGTCGATACTCCGGAAGACGTGAAACGAGTGGAGCAGGCTTTGGCCAGCGGTGCAGGGGCGCGTTGACACACTGCCGCGCTTCTCCGTAAAATGCGTTGTACACCTACTTTCCCAGGAGGAAAAAGACAGCTTAGCGCCCGGCGTGTACCTTTAGCAGGGCGTAACCTGTGCGGATGGGACCAAAGTATATATTTGTAACCGGCGGTGTGGTTTCCTCCCTCGGCAAAGGCGTGGCCGCAGCATCGATCGGCTGCCTGCTGGAAAGCCGGGGCCTTCGAGTCACTCTTCAGAAGTGCGACCCCTACCTGAACGTCGATCCCGGGACCATGAGTCCGTACCAGCACGGGGAGGTTTACGTCACCGACGATGGTGCGGAAACCGATCTGGACCTGGGACACTACGAGCGGTTTACTTCAGCCAAACTCTCGCGCGATAACAACTGGACGACAGGCCGCATTTACGAATCGATTCTTTCAAAGGAGCGTCGCGGCGATTTTCTGGGCAAGACGGTGCAAGTAATTCCGCACGTCACCGACGAGATCAAGGCTGCATTTCGCAAGATCGCGCACGACGTGGATGTGGTGATCATCGAGATCGGCGGCACGGTGGGAGATATCGAGTCGTTGCCGTTTCTCGAAGCGATTCGCCAGATGCGCCTGGAACTGGGGCAGGAAAATGCAATTTTCGTGCACGTCACGCTGGTGCCATTCATCCCCACGGCGGGTGAATTGAAGACCAAACCGACCCAGCACAGCGTAAAAGAGATGCTGAGCATCGGAATTCAGCCGGACCTGTTGCTGTGCCGCAGCGATCGCCCGTTGCCGCACGAGATGAAGGCGAAGATCGCGCTGTTCTGTAATATTCCGGAGCGATGCGTGGTGACCGCGCGTGACGTGAATACGATTTACGCCGTGCCGGTGAATCTTGCGGCCGAAGGATTGGACGAGCAAATCCTGCGACTCTTGAAATTGGACGCGGCGCCCAGAGACATGAGCCGCTGGCTCGGACTGTTGGAAAACATGGAGCACCCTCGGGGCGAAGTGCGCATCGGTGTGGTGGGCAAGTACGTGGCATTGGAGGACGCCTACAAGAGTTTGCGCGAGGCTCTCATGCACGGAGGGCTGCCGCATCATATGCGCACGGTGATCGAATGGATTGAGGCTGAGGAGATCGATTCGCTCGAAACTGCGGCGCGACGGCTGGCGCACGTGGATGGCATTCTCGTGCCGGGCGGTTTCGGTAAGCGCGGCATTCAAGGCATGATTTTTGCGATTCAGTATGCGCGCGAGCGCAAGCTTCCGTTTTTTGGCATTTGCCTCGGAATGCAGTGCATCACCATCGAGTACGCGCGCAATGTCGCCGGGCTGGCGGATGCCAACAGCACCGAATTCGACGCGCACACGCCACACCGCGTGATTTACAAATTGCGCGAACTGCTGGGCGTGGACGAAATGGGCGGCACGATGAGACTAGGCGCATGGCCGTGCCGCATTGAGCCCGGCTCTTTCGCGCAGCGTGCTTACGGCATCGCGGAGATCAGCGAACGCCACCGGCACCGTTATGAATTCAACCGCGACTACGAAGAGCGCCTGACCGCTGCCGGCCTGCGGATCACCGGCCGCACTCCGGATGGCTCCTACGTGGAAATCGTCGAAGTGGCCGATCATCCGTGGTTTTTGGGCTGCCAATTTCATCCCGAGTTCAAGTCCAAACCGCTGGCGCCGCATCCGCTGTTCGCCGCGTTTGTGGGAGCCGCAAGCAAGCGCGAAACCCACAATCGAGCCATGGCCGCCGAACACGTGCCCGCAGCAGTTCAAGCCGCAAAACGAAGCTGACGTTTTTCATTCTGAAACGTGCAGATTGCAAATCCGAAACGTCCCGCATAGGCTTAGGTTCCCGAGAAACGCGCGCAGTTTAGAATCCTGAGGAGCTCGGGCGTTCACTTGCCGCTTCTTCGATCGATTCCAATTGGCGCCTTCCGCATCGGCGCCGGCGAGCCGCTCGTTCTGATCGCCGGACCCTGCGTAATTGAGAGCGAGAGGCACGCCATGAAACTGGCGGAACGATTAACGAAAATAGCGGCCAAGGCCAAAGTCCCGCTGGTTTTTAAGGCTTCTTACGATAAGGCGAACCGATCGTCCCTGAGTTCGTTTCGCGGACCAGGACTGGCGGGCGGCTTGGAGATCCTACGGAAGATCAAAGTTCGCTTTCGGGTGCCGGTTTTGACCGACGTACACGAGCCAGATCAAGCGCGGGCGGCAGCGGACGTTTGCGACGTGCTGCAGGTGCCGGCATTTCTTTCCCGGCAGACCGATCTGCTCACAGCTGCGGGCAAAACGGGCTGTGTGGTGAATTTGAAAAAAGGCCAGTTCCTTTCGCCTTGGGAGATGGCCAACGCAGTCGCGAAGGTAAAGAGCACGGGAAACAACAAAGTGATTATCACGGAACGCGGCGTCTCGTTCGGTTATAACAACCTCGTCGTTGATATGCGTTCTTTTCCTATCCTGGCCAAGACCGGCTGCCCGGTAATCTTTGACGTGACGCATTCTGTCCAACTGCCGGGAGGCCAAGGCCATGCCAGTGGAGGTCAGCCCGAATTTATCGAACCGCTGGCGCGGGCGGGAACGGCCGTAGGCGTGGATGCTATTTTTCTTGAAGTACACGATCGGCCTGAGCGGGCGCTTTCCGATGGCTCGAATGCGCTACGTCTGGATCGGTTGCCGGAACTGTTGGCGAAATTGACGCCTATAGCCAAATTGGTGCGGTCGTGGGGCGCCTCGTGAGCCTGGAGACCGCAAGGCGTGTTCTGCGCATCGAGACGGAAGCGCTGCAAGAATTGCAGGCGCGCTTGGATTCGGGATTCGAGCGCGCTGTGGAAGTGCTGCTGGCCTGCAAAGGGCGCGTCGTGGTGACCGGCATGGGCAAGTCGGGACTGATCGGACGCAAGATCGCGGCCACTTTTTCCTCCACGGGCACTCCTTCCGTTTTTCTGCATCCGGCAGAGGCGTTGCATGGGGACTTGGGAATGTTGCAGGCGGGCGATGCCGTGGTGGCAGTTTCCTACGGCGGAGAGACGGAAGAGATCGTCGCCCTTCTAGCCACGATGAAGCGGCTGGGCCTGCCTCTGGTGACACTCACCGGAAACACACGTTCGACCTTGGCGCAGGCGAGCGATGTGGTGCTGGATACGAGCGTGCGCGAGGAAGCCTGCTCGCTGAATCTGGCGCCGACCGCGTCCACAACGGCGGCTATGGCTTTGGGTGACGCGCTGGCGATTGCACTGTTAGAGCGTCGCGGTTTCAATCACGATGATTTTGCGGCACTGCACCCGGGCGGGCGTCTGGGCAAAAAGCTGCTGCGAGTCCGTGAGCTCATGCACGCGGGTGAAGCGCTGCCGAGTGTGGCGCCCAGCGCGAAGATGCCAGACGTGATTTACGAAATGAGCAGCAAAGGTTTGGGAATGACCACGGTGGTCGATGCGGCCGGCACGCTGGCCGGAATTATCACCGACGGCGATTTGCGCCGCTTGATGCAAAAGCGGAGTGGGGCGGTTCTCGAACTCACTGCAGAGGAGTGTATGTCCGCGAATCCGGTGACCATTGCTTCGGAGGAATTTGCTAGCGCCGCATTGCGGCTGATGGAGCAGCGCAAGATTACTGCAGTGGTCGTGCTCGATGGCGCGCGACGCGTGGCGGGCGTCGTGCACCTGCACGATTTGTGGACACTGGAGCTTTTCTAGCTTCCATTGACCGGCACACATTGCAACGCACCGAGTGGGCACAAAGACTCGGGGCAGGGACCCGCAAGTAAGAGAGAGAAAGCAGATCCCTCGTCGTTCACCCGTATGAAGACATGCGGGTGAACATTCTCGGGATGACAACTCCCGGATGCAGGGGATACAGGAGAGGCTCTTGGCTCGCAGGATTCGCGCCCAATCCAACGGATTTCCCGCCGCCGTGGCGGCCCGTGCGCGCAAGATTCGCGTTTTGCTGATGGATGTAGACGGCGTGCTCACAGCCGGCCAGGTCTACCTGATGCCGCAGGCCGACGGCACGGCAGTTGAGATGAAGGCATTTCATTCGCAAGACGGGGCCGGGTTGAAACTCGCGCGCGACGCCGGATTGCGCACGGGAGTGATCTCAGGACGCGAATCGGCCGCTACGACGCGGCGCGCCCAAGAGGTCGGGATGGAATTTGTGTTTCAGGGCCGCGGCGAAAAGGTGCCCGCATACGAAGAGATCCTGCGCGTGGCGGGCGTGCGCGATTCCGAAGTCGCCTACATCGGCGACGATCTGCCGGACCTGCCAATCCTCGAGCGAGTAGGTCTGGCGATTGCGGTAGCCAATGCGGTTGAGGAAGTGCGCCGCGCGGTTCACCACGTGACGCGTCGAACGGGAGGTGACGCCGGTGTACGCGAGGCTATCGAGGGCATCTTGAAAGCGCAAGGTAAGTGGCGCGACGTTTCGAAAAAAGCGCGGGCGTAACTCTCTTCTGTTTGAGCTACTTGTCAGATGCTCGCCTTGTTTGGCGGAAGGCCAAGGTCTTTAGCCAAAAATCGGCGGGCCGACCTGAGCTACAAACTTAACGACTAGACTGTCATAACAAAATCCTCATTTTCTCTTTATGACTCCTTAATGGTATAAGTACGGTTTACGGGGGAGGGGCTGTGTGCCGGCTCCAGATTCGCCAGTAATGTGTAAAGGTTACCGCGTCATCTACTCACAAAACTTGAACGAAACGCTCAAGTCCCCGCCGTTATCTCCGGCCCTCTGATGAAGATCGATTTGGCTAGCTCATCACAGCAAAGAAGAACGTCTGGCGCGCCTCGCGTGCTGGTGGCTACCACGGCCATGCTCGCGTTCATTTCGTTCTGGCGCGCGGCGGCCATCGTACTCAACGACATGGGCTCTTCTGCGTTTTACGCAGGAGCGATTGCGGAGCATTTCGTCGGTAAGGCGGGTCCCTGGTTCATCCTGGCGATCATGTGCCTGGCTTATGCCGTTCGATCCGTTTACATCGAGAGCTGCAGCATGTTCGTGCGCGGCGGCGTCTATCGCGTGGTCAAAGAGGCGATGGGGTCGACGCTGGCCAAGTTTTCCGTGTCGGCCCTGATGTTCGATTACATCCTGACGGGGCCCATCAGCGGCGTATCCGCAGGGCTGTATCTGGTGGGGCTTCTGAACGAACTGCTGCACTACGCGCACTACCAATTTGTTCTTCCAGTGAACGCCACGGCGGCCGCTTTCGCCATTCTGGTGACCATTTATTTCTGGTGGGAAAACGTCAAGGGCATTCCGGAATCGAGCGAAAAGGCGCTGCGCATTATGTACGTGACCACGGTGATGGTGGTGGTCATGCTCGCGTGGTGCGGCTACACGTTATGGACGAAGGGCGCGCATCTGCCGCCTCTCCCCTCGCTGCGCAATCTCACTTTTTCGTCGGACGCATTAGGCTGGTTGAAACACACGCGGCTGCCTTACACGATAGGTTTGGTCGGAATCCTGATTGGATTGGGCCATTCCGTTCTGGCCATGAGCGGCGAAGAGACGATGGCGCAGGTCTATAGGGAGATCGAGCATCCCAAACTGCGCAATCTGGAAAAGGCCGGCTTCATCATTTTCGTCTACAGCCTTATTTTCACGGCCGGCGTGGCGTTTTTCGCAGTGATGATTATCCCGGACGACGTCCGCGGAAACTTCTTCGACAACCCGATCGGCGGACTGGCGATGTATATGACCGGGCCGTTGCTGATGCGGCTCGCGTTTCGGGCATTCGTCGTGATCGTTGGCGTTTTGATGCTGGCGGGTGCGGTGAATACGGCGATCGTAGGCTCGAACGGGGTGCTCAACCGCGTTTCCGAGGACGGGATTCTGCCGGACTGGTTCCGGCGGCCGCACCGCCGTTTTGGGACTTCTCACCGCATCTTGAATCTGGTTGTCGGGTTGCAGCTGCTGACGATCATCCTGAGCGGCGGAAACATATTCATCTTGGGCGAGGCGTATGCGTTTGGGGTGATGTGGAGCTTCGCCATGAAGGGCCTGGCAGTATTAGTGCTCCGCTACAAGGAGCCGGGCCAGCGCGAATTTCGCGTTCCTTTGAACTTTAAAATTGCCGGTGTGGAGATTCCAGTAGGCCTGGGTCTCATCACCTTGGTGCTCATAGCGCTCTGCGTGGTCAATCTTTTCACCAAGCAGGTCGCCACAATTTCCGGCGTCGCCTTTACGATCGCCTTTTTTGCCGTATTCGAGCTGTCGGAAAAGATCACGAAAAAACGTGGCGCAGCCCACGCGGACCTGGATCAATTCAACCTCGAACCAGGCGGCGATCTAACGCCGGAGGCGGTCGGCGTCCGGCCCGGGAACGTATTGGTGATGGTTCGCAATTACAACACGCTCTACCATCTGGGTGCGATCCTGCGAAGAACGAATACGCAAAAACAGGACATCGCCGTCCTGCATTTGCGGCTGCTCGAACGCGCTGCTTCGGGCGAGCACGAACTGGAAGCTGAGCAACTCTTCAGCCGCGAAGAGCAGGAGTTGTTTACTCGTTGCCTGAATCTAGCGGAAAAGATGGGTAAAACGGTTCGACTGGCAGTCGCTCCGGCCACGGAAAAATGGGACGGCATTCTCCGGGCCGCGCAGGGCCTGAAATCGTCGGCCGTCATTCTAGGGCTCTCACCCAAGCGATCTATCGCGGAAGAGGCGCGAATAGCGGGTTTGGCGTGGGAAGCGCTCCCGCCGCCGCGACCGCAATTAACGCTCGAAATCTATTCTCCGAACAGTCAAGAGCACGTCTTTTACCTGGGGCCGCACGCGCCGCATCTTACCCCCAAGGAGATCGACCTTCTTCATTGCCTTTGGCTGGAATTCAGCAATGATGTTGCCCCGGAGGAATTGCACCATCGCGACGTGGTGCACTTTGCCTTGAACGAACTAGTGCGAGAGGCACATAACTCGGGCAGGGAAGAGGTGCTCGAGCGGCTTCGCGAGCATCTCCGAGAGATTCGGGATCAAAGGGCTCGCGTGCCCAAATGTGACTGAGCCTTTGCCTTTCGCATAGTCCTATTCTTCTACGGTTAGCAAATTCCTCAAAATACAGGGTTTCGAATCATCAGAGACACATTGCGCAGTATTTCGTTTTGAAGACAATGGCCGCAGCATATGGAAGGTGTGTCATCAGCGGAACGCTGAGGAGAATGAGGAGAAGCAGATGGCTAAAAAGCACGATACTGTACTGACCGATGTTGCAGGAAAGATCGGTTCTACGCTCGGCATTATTGCGGCCGAGGCGGCTAAGGTTGTGCGACCTCTGAGAGCGAAGCGAGCAAGGCGTTCGCGTTCACAGGCTCATGCTCCAGCCCTCAAGAGACGAGGGACAGCTTCCGGCCGTTCTACGCGGCGGCATATAAACGCGCGCAGACGGACGAGGCGGAGTAGCTAGGCACTGACCTTTCTAAATTGAGGCTTGATCGAGGCTGAAGCGAGGCGAGCATGAAATCAGCGACAGTTGCAGGCATTGTTCTGATCATTTTGGGAATTTTCGCGTTTGCATATCAAGGAATCACGTTCACAACGCAGAAGAAAGTGGTGGATATCGGTCCGATCCATGCCGTCAAAGATGAAAAGCACACCGTTCCACTTACGCCTGTATTAGGTGGCCTGCTGGTGGTTGGCGGCGTCGTACTCGTTTTGTCTGGTTCTCGATCCGTCCATTCCTAAAGATCGGCTCGCATGCTGTATGCCCGGAGTATTCAGGCCTGTACAGTTTCTGGGGCCGACGCAGCCGGGCATAGCAGGGAATGCAAAATGACCAGGGTGAGCCCGCCGGAAATCACCGGCTGCTGCACGATCAATTTTGTCACGAGCGGCATTGTCTGAAGGACCTCGGGCGAAACAAACAGTCCGCCGAGGCCCACGAGAACCGCAAGCCCCGCCGCCGCGTACTGGCGGTCGTCCCAATCGACTTTCGAGAGCATTTGTACTCCGTGCATAAACACGACCCCGAAGAGAAGTGTGGCCGCCGCGGAGACGACCGGTTGCGGCACGAGCACTAACAGCATGTCGAATTTGATACAGGCGCCCAGTGCGATCAGAATTATTCCGGCGGAGAGTGTGGCATAGCGCGAGCCTACGCGCGTCGTCCGCAGCATGCCCATATTGTCTGGATAGACGATTGTGCTGAACCCGCCCACAATTCCCGCGAGCACGGATCCGATAGCGACCGCGAAAATTCCCTGGGACATTCGCTCGGCAGGCAGCTTCTCGTTTCCCCAGCCTCCAACCATTTCATACATAGCCATCGAGCCCATGCCTGCCGGAATTAATACCAGCAAGAAGACAATGACCAATTCAGGCCGCACAGAAAATCCAAAAGGAAACCATTGCGGAGCCACAAGGAGCGGCGCATTCACGACCGAACGGAACGAGATCGGCCGCAAGATCGCGTAGCACAGTGTGCCGCTCGCAAGACCGATCAGGATCGCCCCGCGTCGGAGATATTTTCCGCCCCAAAGCGTGGTGCCGACCAGAACAGCGACGGCAATCGCTCCGCTGAAAATGTTGACGAGCGGGAAACCCAGACTCGACGGCGCGCCGATCCAGTTGGGCAATGCTACGTTCGCTACCTGGATAATCGTCAGCATTACGATGATCCCGGAGATCAGCGGCGCCCGCAAAAAACGCGCGAACAAGCCGATGAAGCTCAGCCGTCGAATGGGCACGCTCAAAAGGCACCAGATCAGTGAAGCGACGAAGAAGGATCCATAGGCGGCGCCGAGGCCTCCGCTTTGCATATGACCGACTGCAAGCAGCGCAGCAAAATTGCCGGCATAAGTTCCCTGCACCACGGGGAGCCGGAGCAGCCAAACGGATTGCAAGACGGTGATGAAGCCGCAGACGACGAAGGTCATGCCATAGAGATAAGCGATGCGGTCCGCCGGCAGGTTGAACGATCGGCCAAGCAGGCCCGGGAACACAAACATTCCGGTCATTCCAAAGACATGCTGCAGCCCGAGGATCAGAGCCTGTCCCAAGGGCAGACGGTCATTGATACCTATATCGAACGCACCGGTGTTCGCCGTTACGGACATAGACATAAACGCCTATCTGAAACCGAAATCAGCAAGGAGGGATTATGGCAGAAACCGACTAGCGGACAATTTATTGGTTTTTCTGATAAGTCGTAGAACGGCTGCGGCAATCCGCTAAAGACGCGGCTTTAACTCGTTAGCACGTTCCACCAGGCGGGTTGCGCTGCGCTTTGTTCTGAACCAAGTGATCTTTGAGGCGCTGAGCGACGTCTTGCTCCTTTCCTTGCGCCAACTCCTGTTTCACCTCATTGAGGGCGAAGTGCACCACATCGTGGTGATGTAACTCCTCAGGTCTGACGAGATCGCCAAGCCGCAGCCAGAGCTGGTGGACCAAATTCACCTCATTCCGAGTCAGGTTGGGCGCATGCGGACCGAGGAGGAAGAACTCGTGCTCACCCTGAGGAGTAAAGATTTCGAGATTGAACGGAGGTCGCGGATCAGGCAGCGCTTCCCAGGCGAGGCCGAATTGGCGGGCCTGTTCGGCGAGGCTCATCTTCGTTGAACGTCCGAGAACAATCGTTGACGATTGCAGATTGACCGCGGCTCTGAGGATGCCATCCCACAAGTCGTTGGCTGCTACCACCGCAAGGCGAACAGGCTTGCCGCGCTGTTCGGCCATCGAAAGAGCTTTAGTAAAGAGATACTGTTCAATGCTGCCAAACAGCTGGTCGGTCTCAAATTCCACTTCGCTTGAGCCGCTGCGCTGCAAGACCTGCACGTGCAGGACGACGATGTCGCGCCGCTCAGTCTTAACGCGATCCAGCACGGCCCCGAGATGATAAAGGGCGTGGTAATTGCTTATGGGAACCAATACATTCGAGGGGCGAACGCCCAGCGTCGCGGTGCTCAGCTCGGTACGCGACGCGACATTGAACTGGTCGAGTTCCGCACCGGTGGTATCGCGTCTCTTGGTGATTCCTTCCGCAATGGTGAAGGTGGCGAAGAAGGCTGCCGTAAAGATAATGCCGGAGATGGTGGCAATTTGCTTGGTGAAAAGATTAATCGTGCACAAGCCGAGCAGGGTAATGGTAATGAGCACCAGACCTACGGGGATTTCCACACTTCCGATTTGCAGATTCAACGGGACGCGAAATTCGCGGAATCCGGGCCGCTTGTATCGGAGCGCCAAGACAGCGGCGCTATTCATGGCGAAGCTCCACATCACGCCAAATGCGTAAGCCTCGCCGAGGAGGAAGATATTTCCTCGGCTCAGGATGATGGTGGCGATCTGCAAGCCGACAACAAGGTTGATGATGCGATAGGAAGTGCCAAAGCGCCGATGCGGTTGCCGGAACCATTGCGGGAGAATCCCGTCTTCGGAAACGCGGTTGAGGACGCCATTCGACCCGACAATGGCGGTGTTCACGGCTCCGGCAAGCATCAGCACGCCCACCAGCACCACGAATGCCTGAAAGACCAGGCGCAGGGTGTAGGGCCCCGCGAAATTCATCGCCAAACCGCTGATCAGGTTTCCGAAATATTGAGAACGGGTTGAATCCGGAATGATCATCACCGCAAAGAAAGAGACGCCGGCGGTGAACACGAGGCTATAGGCGAAAATGATGAAGCCGACTTTTTTCAGGTTGGGTATCTTGGGATGTTCGAGTTCCCGGTAGACCTGAGCCAAAGTTTCTTCGCCACTCATGGCGAGGACCGAATGTCCTAGCCCGATGAAAATACCGATTAGACCGACGGTGTAGGCCCAGTTTGTGTGTCGCAGCCAGCCAAGCGCCTGATCGGAGAAGTGCATATTGTGGGGTTCGGGCCACGGCGGCAGATGGGCGCCTCGCGTCCAGAGCGTGTAGCCGCACCAGGCAAGCATCAGCACGACCATTACAGTGGTGACGTACATGATGCGCAGGGCTTTTCCGCTTGATTCGGGAATGCCTTTGACGTTCTCCCACCAAAAGTAGAGAGTCACGGCAATGGCAAAAAGCGCGGCCGTCAGATTTCCCGGCAAGGCAATGTTCAGGTGGGCGTAACGGAAGAAGTCGTTCAAAAATCCGGTAAGGTACTGACCAGCGGAGACCCCGCTGATGGGCCCGGTCAAAATGTAGTCAAACATCAGGGCAGAGACGGAGACTTTAGCGAGTCTGCTGCCCATGGCCTCCTTGACGACGCGGTAAACGCCGCCGCGCACGAACATGCTGCAACTTTCCATATAGAGCGCACGCACCGCGTAAGCGAAGAGCATGATGGCCAGAATGAACCAGGGCGCTGTCTTGCCGAACGCTTCCTCGGCGATGGCGCCGGCATAGAAGGCAGAGGAGCCCATGTCGTTGAGCACGATTGCAGCGGCCCGCCAGAAGGAGATAAAGCTGAGCATGGCGGTGGTGGCCACCAGAACCCTGGCAACAGGGCGAGTGGCACCGGGCGTCTTTGTGAGAAGGGGATTTGTGCTCATCTGAATGCGGGCAAGACAGCGTTAACGAGTGTTGTGATATAGCGAGTCGATCTGAGCTTAGACATGGTTTGACACCAAGACAGGGCTCGTCGCTGTCCCAGGCTCCCACCAAACGACAGAAGTAAGTTCCCTTACGCTTTCAAATTGCCCACACTGGAGCTCGACCAACACGCAGAAGTCCCTGCGCTTGCCGAAGCCATCGAAGCGCCTGTGCAGTTCCTTCCAGTTCTGGGTCAGATAGTTGACGGCGGCCAGACTGCCCCATTCCGTGAGACCGGCACAAATGACGTGAGGACGATTGGAATCCTGGCGATTAGTCAACCGCAAAACAATGGCTTTGTCGTAGATCACTCCGCAGCGGTCCTCCATGGAATGAAGTTGTCCGGCCAGCCTGAATGCGCGACGTCCGTCCGATGTGAACAAGAATTGGCACAAACTGCTTCCCGACCATGCCTCTATGTCAAAGCTTTTGAAGTTCATGTCGGGAGTGCCATAGCAGATCAAGATGGCATCTCGCTTGAGGCTTGGCTCTGTGTCCGTTGCAATCCGGAGCACTTTGCCGGAATGCCGCAGGAATAGTGCGGTGAGCATCGCGGCTGCCTGCGGGCAGAAACTGCCACGAATGAGTTCAGTGCCCAGGAATGCTTCCGGTTTTTCCGGTGGCTCGGCATTCCTGAAGTTATTGCGGAGCCTTACATTTTCGTAGCTGTCCATTACGAAATAGGCGTCGGTCGAGAGGATTGCGTCTCCCCAAAAGTGCCGAAAGCTGAAGCGGTCCCATGTTTCCGGAATGATGTTCGCCGCCTGCCTGGCAAGATCTGCCAGCACCAGAAAAGAAGGCATTAGCAGGGCTTTGATGGACCTCGCCAGAGTCGCGCTTGTCATCAGCATTTTTGAGGACAGCTCCGTCAAATCCGCACCGCAGGCATGGCGGCGAGTTTCGGCCGCGGTCGCCCGTCGAATAAAAAGCAGACAGCACCACCTAAGTCAGCAAGTCAGGGCTGACGTAGCCGGCTCATCGTCGAGCCTAGTAAGTAATGAGTTTGGACACAGCGTCGTGTCCGAGATAACACAGCGGACAAAACCCAAACAGGGCCCTCGTTTCGGCGTCGAAAGAGGGAAGCAGAGCGACCTAGCAACCGGCCGGTCTAGCGGGGAGTTTGCAGATTTTCGCGGGCAGAGTCAACGTGAAACTTGGCGAAATCCGATCCATCGGTCGACTGCCGGGTCGGTAGCGTTCGTCACGCCGAACCTCGTTTCAGTTCATCATTCAGAATGATCGATTCCGCGATTTCCTTCATAGACTTGCGCCTTTGCTGGCTCTCACGTTGCAGCGTTCGGTAGGCCTCTTCTTCATTGATTTTAAGCTCACGCTGCAGGATGCCTTTGGCGCGCTCGACGATTTTCCGGCTTTCCAGCTGACTCGAAAGGACAGATTTCTCGCTCTCCAGGAGGAGCCTCTGGCGTTCCTTTTCCTGGAGTTCGGCAATTGACTCTTGGAGTTCGGAGGTTCGTTCGACCACGCGGAGTTCGAGGTCGTTGCGGGCTTGCCTAAGGGCCTCCTCGGTGTGTCTTTTGGAGGCACTCACCCAGCTCGCTGCGACGGCGCAGAGGATGAAGGCGACAAAGTATGCGACGTCGGTCGGTTCAATCGTGAACGTATAGTATGGGGGTAGGAAGAAATAGTCGACGAGAAGCGTTGAAGCCAGGACTGCTAAAAACCCTGCCGCGGTTCCGCCAAACCACGCACTCGCCATTACCGCCGCGAAGAACAGAAACAAAAAGGGGTACGGGAAAAACCGCTGCAACAAGAAAGTTAAGGCAAAAGCAGCCGCCACGAACAACAAAGCTATCCCGTAGCGGCGAATCAAGTGTCGTCTCCAGCCCGGTGCTCGGTTACTTCGCCTTATCAATGCCAGTAGTGGGTCCGGTTTGGCCGCCGAAATACTTGTTCCAGTGCTCCTGATCGGATGGTGAGCACTCCATTTCCTGAATCTCAAGATGGGGCGATTGCAACCTCAGGGGCAATTTCTCGAGGGCGATCCAAGGCTTCGTGTACATCTTCGGATCCGTAATCTTGATGGATAGCTCCAGGTGTTCGGCGTCCACGCGATGGTATGTTTCTTCCACCTGCATCGCGTCGCTTTGCGGAAGGCCGGCATTATCTAGCCAGGTCCTGTCGTCGTAGAATCCATTCGTCTCAACCACAAACGTGTAGTCATCGACCCATTTGCCGACCGAATATCCCCACCAACGAGACTCAGGAGGAAGGGCATCGGCACTGTTCCCCCAGGACGGGTTCTCGGGATCCTTCGGCAGTTCTCGTCCATCAGTCCAGATTTGCCGCCAGCGATGCTGAAATTTATACAAGATGACCATGTGGGTTGGAGCCTGCAAGATCTCGCTTGTCCTGAAATTATGCAGATCGATGCGCGGGAAGCCACCTGGATCACACTTGAGAATCGGATCATTGGTTAAGGAATCGGGAACCATACGATAGCCCTCAACTGGAATATGGGCTTTGACCGTCTCACGCCCCAAGGCGGTGTAAGGTGGCTCGATATCCGGTTTCAAGCAATCGGGGGTTGCATAACCGGTGTCGGTGACGGGAGCGTTAGGATCGACGGAATACTTGCCGCCGGGTTTGTCACGCTTGCAAGATTCCATCGCCGCGGCGCCCTTGCCCTGGATTCCACCCGCCGGTCCCCTCGCGGGTTCCCAGGTACCCGAAATGTCCTGCTTCGGAGCAGGCCCAGGCTTCTCGCCCTTTTTATCAAAATCGTAAACGGCGCCCGGCAGCCGAGCCTGAGCGTGCGCCAGGGGCGAAGGAAGCAATGTCGCAATCAAGGCGAACAGCGGAACCACCAAACGCCTTTGCATTGAGAGGTTCCCTCCTCATTCAAGTTAATTCAATTTTGCCGTTTGGTTCCGCTCTCGAAAGGCCACCATGATCGAGGATTTCGGTTCGCTGCGACCCCGCTCTACTTCGGCTCTTCGGGTCCACGCGATGCGCCTGTAGCGTCTTCCAAGGCGCCTAGCCTCTTGCCATTGGGGAGCACGACCGACAGCAGACGTCCGAGAGGTTTGCCATTCCTCACTGGCGTCAAAGTGACGGTCACTTCATCTCCAGGTTTGAAAGTCTGCTTGGTATAGCCGAGCGGAAGGATGTTCGGCCCACTCTGCGTTTCGACGACCCACTCTATCGCTTGGCCATTTTCATCTTTGACGTTGAATCTCAAAAAACAATGCGGATTGGCCCAAAACCATTCCACCACTGTACCCTTCACGGTAAGTTTCTTAGTCGTGTCGAAGGAGGCGGCGCCGTGATGTGCGAAGAGCGAAGGAGAAACGACCAGAAGGCCTGCAGCAAGTACGAAAAGCGCGACGAGCCGAGTCTTCATGGATTGCCTCCAATCGAACAATATTTTCTGTAATAAAGACTGTCCTATTTCTGTTCTATTTGGTTCTCGTTGGCCCTTCGAGTATTTCTGGCGGCCTCTAGAGTAACCTAATCCGCTTCCAGTTACATAGGACCGCCGACAGGGCTCACACGAGAATGCCGCGGGCTATTGAACAACCTCAGCAGTTACCAATGCGCTTTGAGTCTCAGAACTGATCTCGTTGAGTCAATGAGCCATTCGCATCCGCTGATTTTGCGCCGAAGGTTCGGAGGAGAATAATGCGCCAAGCCCCTCGACAAGCGTCGGGTGAGTCAGGACCGCATCGCGAAATGCGGTATAGGGCAGACCTGCGATCATGGCAATCTGGACGGAAGACATGATCTCCCCTCCATCGACGGCGACGGCAGTGAAGCCAAGAATTCGATCGCCGTCAGTCTCTACGAGGGCCTTTAGAAATCCCCGTGTTTCCGAAAGCGTACGCGCGCGGAGTACTCCTTCCATTGGGATTTTGAACAAGCGATATGCAACGCCTTGCGCTTTAGCTTCCTTCTCACTTAGGCCGATGCGGGCGAATTCCGGATCCGTGAAAACACAGAACGGAACTTGCCTGCCAGTCGTCACGTGGTTACCGCCAGCGAGGTTGTCGCGGACCACACGGAAATCGTCAATGCTAATGTGAGTAAACTGGGGGCTGCCTGCTACCTCGCCGATCGCCCAAATACCGGGCGACGTCGTCTCGAGCCGCTCATTGACCTTCACGTATCCACGATTTGTCAGTTCGACTCCAGCCAAGTCCAGTCCTAGCCCCTCTGTATTCGGCGTGCGGCCCGCTGCAACCAGCACATGACTGCCCTCGAGCGTTTTTTCCAGTCCATTTTGCTCGAGAACGATTTTTACTGACTGGCCCGATTTCCCAGATATCCGCTTGATCTGTGCATTCAGAAGAATATCGATGCCCTCGTCCTCGAAGAGGCGGCGAAGAGCTTCGGTAACATCGTCGTCTTCTCGATGCAACAACCTGTCATTCCGATCGATCACTGACACCTTGCTGCCGAATCGACGCATGGCCTGCGATAGTTCTATACCAACGTAGCCTCCCCAATCACAAGGAGACATTCGGGGACGTCATCCAGCTCGAGTGCTTCGACATGCGTGAGTGGCTGAGCGTCAGCAAGGCCAGGAATCGGTTCTAACGCAGCGCGCGTACCTGTACTAATGATCACGTTGGCCCCGCGGAGTCGACGGCTTGTTCCATCGGGGAGTGTGGCCTCCAAAGTCCGGAGACCAATGAAGCGTCCGGAGCCAAGGATGAATTCCGCTCCAGTCTTCTTGTAGTTTTCTAGATACATATCGTTCAAACCCGATACCATTTTCCGTTTGCGGCCACGCACGGCAGACATGTCGACTGTTGAGCCGTTTCTAGTGATGCCGAACTCTTCGCTTCTGCGGAAGTACGATGCGACCTTCGCACTGTGAATAATGTTCTTGCTGGGCAGACAGGCAATATTCGGGCACGATCCGCCGATGTATTTGCGCTCGATCACTGCGACACGCTGTCCTTGTGCAGCAAACGTCCAGGCAGCGATGGTCGAGCCGGTGCCTCCACCGAGAATCACCAGATCAAAGTCTTCCGGCTCGGTCTTCTCTAGTACCGGGGCGGATGACGTTTTATCTGTGCTTTTCATGCGGACGTTCCTTTCCGAGCGGCGGGTTCACTCTTGGCTCGCGTTGATTTCATGAGATCGGCCGCTGACGCTCCTTCGAGCGACAGTCCATAGCCAACTTCTCGCACAATGCGCTCTTTCAGCGGCTGAATGAAATGCACGCGCGTGTTGCGCCGCGTCACCTCCGGCGCCTTCAAGTACAGCTCAGCTAATTCCCGCGCACGACTGAGCGCCTTACCGTTCGGCACAACCTCGGCAACCACTCCCCATTCGTGTGCCGTGCGCGCCGTGAGCGGCTGTGGGTTCAGCAGGAACGCCTCCGCTCGGCCTGCTCCAGCGCGGTAACTCCACGTGGTAAAGATTCCGTCACCGGGCGCAATGCCCGCGGAGAAGTGGGCCACATCCTGGAAGGTCGCGCCATCTGCCGCCACGATTACACTGGCAAGCAGCGCGTAGTCTGAATGCACATGGGCCCGTCCCTCGATAGCCGCGATGACGGGGACGCGAATGTTGGCTATGTTTTCCAAGACCTGAACACCTTCATCGTGAACTTGGCTCCAAACGCCGGGATCGGCGGCGTTGCCGAAGGAGGGCCAATCGACATCAGTAATGAACTGCCCACCGGCGCCCGTAAGAATTACGATCTTGTTCGCTCGATCTTGCGAAATCCGATAGAACCCATCGACAAATTCCGTGTGAGATTGCGCGGTCATAAGGAACGGCCCGCCGTTGGTGTGGAATTCAGCAACCAGCACGCCTTTGTCGTCTCGTGTCAGCTTTAGGTTCTGATAAGCATTGAAGTAGTCACTCTGAACTTGCATCGTATTCTCCTCTCTGTTTTGGTCTGAGTGCGTTCACCCGAATGCGTTATTGCGAGGTCAGTATATTGAACTCAGGTGGCCACGACGAGACCGCCTGCGGCACGAATGACCTCCCCGGTGATCCATGCTGATTCGTCTGACGCCAGGAACACCGCCAGCGGGGCGATATCCGTGACGCGACCGAGCCGGCCGAGCGGCGTCTTCCCAGCCAGGACGGCGCCGGCACCACCCTCAAAGGTCCCCGCTGCTACATTGCCTTCGGTTTCTGTGTGACCGGGAGCGATGGCGTTGACACGTATTTTGCGCGGCGCCAGTTCGAGTGCCAATCCCCTGGTCAGCGTTTCGATGGCGCCTTTCGTGGAAGCGTACAGCAGGGCTCCCGGCACGGGATGCGAGCCGACGATCGAGCTGAGGTTGATGATGCTCCCGCCGTCGTTCCCGAACCGCTTGATGGCTTCCTGCACGGTGAGAATCGCCCCGAGAACGTTGATGTTGTAGTGGAGGTGAAAGCTCTCTTCTGTGACCTGCGCGACGGTGCCGAAGCGGAATACTCCGGCGTTGTTGACCAAAACGTCCAGTCTTCCGAATGCGGAATGCACTTCTTTGAATAACCGCGCGACATCCGCGGCCTTGGACACGTCGCCTCCGACCGCGATCGCCTCGCCCCCGTTGTCGGTGATCGCCTGAGCGACGCGTTCGGCGCCTTCCCGGTCGGAGGAATAGTTCACCGCCACGCGCGCGCCCGCAGCTCCCAAGGCCGTCGCAATCCCACCGCCTATGCCTTTGGACGCGCCCGTCACTATGGCTACTTTATTAAACAGCCTGCTCATATTCACCATTGTTCTCGATTCTCCCTCTAGTTTGCCTTCTCAGAATCAATGGTTTTTAG
>Ga0307478_10001624_pt1 | contig 19048 bp, 16 predicted proteins | sample atmos_gasesECM4C_2_FD_203713 | JGI IMG/M metagenome (GOLD analysis project Ga0307478, IMG submission 203713) | Hardwood forest soil microbial communities from Morgan-Monroe State Forest, Indiana, United States - atmos_gasesECM4C_05 | ecosystem: Environmental > Terrestrial > Soil > Temperate... | reverse complement strand
GAGGGGGACTGGTCACGGTCAAACAATCCGTAGCCTCTCCCGACCCTGAGGCCGGGTCCGCTAGCATCGCGTGATGTGGAGCGAGATGTGATGTGGTGCGAGGTCGCCGATAGGCACCCTCACCAGAGCGTGCCTCTCTATATCGGCTTGCCGTCTGCGTCCAGCAACCGAATCTCTCCGAGCCCCAGTTCTTTAATCCCGGCTTCGATCTTCGCTCGGTCGCCAACGACGACCCAGATTAAATTGTCGGGATGCACGATGGTCTTCGCGGCCCCAGCCACATCGGACGCCTTGAGCGCGCGAATCTTGCTCGCCATCGTGTCGTAGTAGTCGTCTGGCCAGCCGAAGTGCACCAGGTCGTTGATCGAATCGCCCACGGCTTCCTGCGTTTCACGCGACCCAGGCAAGCTGAGGGTTTCATTGTTCTGCACGTTCGCCAACTCCTCCGCCGTCAAAGGCTTGTCCGTCAAAATCGCCCGGAACTCTCGATTGACCTCCGCCAGCGACTCCTTGGTCTTGTCCGTCTGCACCGGCGCAATCGTCAGCCACGGCCGCTGCGCGCGTGCGCCCACTAGAAACGTGCTAGTCCCGTACGACCAGTGTTTGTCTTCTCGCAGGTTCTCGTTGATTCGCGACATGAAAAGGCCGCCCAGCCCGTCATTCATGGCGTCGATCGCCAGCTCGGAAGGATTGTTCGTCGGCGGCGCAATGTTGCCCACCATGATGATCGATTGCTGCGCGCCCGGCTTGTCGATCAGGTACACCATCGACTTCGCCGGCAACTGCACGGTCGAGATTTTCTTCTCCGGCGTCGCTCCCGGCTTCCAGCCCGCGAAGAGTTTCTCCAGTTTTGGCGTGACCTCGGCCAGCGTGGTATCGCCCGCGATCACCAGCGTCGCATGGTTCGGCTTGAACCACGCATCGTGGAATTTCACCATATCTTCGCGCTTCATTTTCTCGACGCTCGCTACCGTACCTGTGCCGGTCATCGGATTTCCGTACGCGTGGCCTTCGCCATAGAGAAGCGCCGGGAAAACGCGCAAGCCCATCTGCACCGGCGTTGTCTTCTCGCGCTGGATCCCGGCTTTTTGAAGATTCTGCTGACGCTTGAAATCTTCCTCGGGGAAAACAGGGTTCAGAATCACATCCGCATAAAGTTCGAGCGATGGATCGAGTTTCGCTTTGAGCGCCGACAGCCGCACCACCGACGTATCCAAATTCGAGAACGCGCCAATTTGTGCGCCCAGCAGCGCCTGCTCGTCGCTGATCTGCAGCGCGGTTCGCGTTTTTGTTCCGCCATTCAGCAACGCCATCGTCATGCTCGATGTCCCTGGCGTGGCGGATTGATCCGCTGCGTAACCCGCGTCCAGATCCAGCCAGAACGTCACCAGCGGCACCTCGTGGCGCTCCGCCAGAATCACCTTCAACCCGTTCGAGAGCGTCGCGCGTTCCAGCTTCGGCAGTTTCAAACTCGGAGCGGTCCCAATCTCCGGCGCTTTCGAGCGATCCGCTCCAGCGGCAGCCGCCTTGTACTGCGGGAACGGCAGCACTTCGAGTTCGTAAACGCCGTCAGAAAGCCAGCGATTGGCGGCGGCTTTCAAATCCTCCGCGGTGGCATTCTGAATTCTCTTGAGCGAAATTTTGTAAGCATCGGGACTCCCCAGATATGTTTGGCTCTGCGCCAGCCGGTCGGACTTGCCTCCGAATCCTCCAATTCTCTCGATTCCGCGCACAAAACTCGCCTCGTGCTGTGCTTTTGCGCGGGCCAATTCTGCTGCCGTCGGCCCGTCCTTCAGGAATCTCGCCAACTCCTCATCTAAATCTTTCTCCACTTGGGCCAGATTTCCGCCGGGTTTCGCGGTCGCCTGCACGCGGAACTGTCCGCCGATTTCGTTCAATGCCACAAACGCATTTGCGTTCGTTGCAATCTGATCGTCGTAAACAAGCCGCTTGTAGAATCGCGAGCTCTTCCCGGAGCTCAGCACGTCGCTCACGAGATCCAGATAATCCGCGTCCGCATTCCCATATTCCGGCACGTTCCATACCTTATAAATCCGCGCCTGCGGCACTCGGTCCTGTACGATTCCCCGGTGTGTTCCGCTCATTTTGGCGACCCACGTTTCCTGATGCGCAACTGGAGGACCAGGCGGGATATTGCCGAAATACTTTTCGACTTTCTCTTTCGCGGTTTTAACGTCGATGTCTCCTGCCAGAACAATCGTCACGTTCGACGGCCCGTAATACGTCTTGAACCATTCCTTCACGTCGTCCATCGATGCCGCGTTCAGATCGGCCATGTCTCCGATGACTGTCCACGAGTAAGGATGCCCCGCCGGATACGTATTCTGCGTGATCAGTTGAAACGCCACGGCGTAGGGCTGGTTCTCGCCTTGCCGCTTTTCGTTTTGCACCACGCCGCGCTGCAGATCGAGCGTCTTCTGATCCAGTGAGCCGAGCAGAAATCCCATGCGGTCGGACTCCATCCACAGCGTGTAATCCAGGGCCGACGTCGGAACATTCTCGAAGTAATTCGTGCGGTCGTTGTTCGTGGTGCCGTTCAAATCTGTCGCGCCGATTTTTTCCATCGCGTCGATGTACCGCCCCGGAGAGTGCTCGCTGCCGCCGAACATCAGGTGCTCGAAGAGGTGCGCAAATCCCGTCTTGCCCAGCTTTTCGTTTTTCGAGCCGACGTGGTACCAGGTGTTAACCGCGACGATCGGCGCCTTGTGATCCTCGTGCACTATGACCGTCAGGCCGTTGTCCAGCACGAATTTCTGAAACGGAATATCGATGTCATTGCTTTGCGCGCGCGCCCCCGCCGCGAAGAGGGCCGCAAGCAAAATCACAACTGTCATTCTGATTCGCATTTTTCCCCCAGAAAGTTTTGTCTCGACGCCCGTTTAGGATTGATCCATTCCAAACGCACCATCTCGTCGAACCGAGACGAAGGGAACCGAACCGTCACCGCCAAAGGAGCCACCCAAGCCGCTTTGTCGCGCAAACAGTATCGAAAATTCGCGCTGGAAAGTCCATGCTCCACCGAGGAATCTACTTCCAGCGAAATCGAAGCGGCTCGCAACTCCAGCCGCCCGGCGGACGCATCTTCCGATTTGTCGCCAAGCCCGCGGAGGTCTAAAATCTCTGTGGGGATTACCAATGTCCGATGAACTCGTCATAGCCGGCCGCGCCTTCAAATCCCGCTTGATTGTGGGGACGGGCAAGTACCGCAGCTTCCCGGAAATGGCGCGCGCTCACGCCGCTTCAGGCGCTGACATGGTGACCGTCGCTGTCCGCCGCGTGAATCTCACCGACCGCTCCAAAGAATCTCTTCTCGATTTTATCGACCGCGAAAAAATGTTCATCTTGCCGAACACCGCCGCTTGTTACAGCGCCGACGAAGCCATTCGGACCGCTCGCCTCGCTCGTGAAGTCGGCCTCTCGAACTGGGTCAAGCTGGAAGTCATCGGCGACCAGCAAACTCTTTTCCCCGACACCGAGCAGCTGATCGAAGCCACGCGCGTCCTCGTAAAAGAAGGCTTCGTCGTTCTTCCTTACACGAATGACGACCTGATCGCCGCTCGCAAACTTATCGACGCGGGAGCCGCCGCCGTCATGCCGCTGGCCGCGCCCATCGGCTCCGGCCTCGGTATCCAGAATCCCGCCAATCTCCGCATCCTCCGCGAACGCATTACGGAAGTCCCGATGATTGTCGATGCGGGCGTCGGCACCGCTTCTGATGCTGCGGTCGCCATGGAATTGGGCGCCGATGGCGTTCTCATGAACACCGCCATCGCCGAAGCCGCGGACGCTGTCCTAATGGCTGAAGCCATGCGCGAAGCCGTCTCTGCGGGCCGCAAAGCTTGGCTCGCCGGCCGAATGCCAAAGCGCTTGTACGCTTCCGCTTCCAGCCCACTCGGCGGCGTCGTTCGCTAAACTAGTTTTTCGATGTTGGCGGGTGCTGCCCTGGCTTGGCTTCCGATTGTTTCATCATCTCAGCGACTTGCTGCTGCAAATCCTGAGTCATAGCATCAATCTTCTGCGTCATGATCGGCAAGATGGATTGCATTGCTTCCGCTGTGATGGCAGGAAGCTCTCGCAAGACCTTCTGCCCTGTGGCGCCGGAATAAAATGCCACCAGATGGTCGATGTCGCCCTTTGTAAAGTGCTTTTGGTAAACCGGCACCATGGCATGGAGCATTTCGTCCCAAGGAAAACTCTTCACGTAGTCGTCCAGTTCTTTGTTCATGCGCGCCTCGAAATCGGTGGGAAGTTTGTCCTTATCCTTTTCATATCGTTCGTGCATCATTTGATGCATCGGCTTCATCATTGCGTCCATCATCTTCAACATCATTTCTCGCGAATGCATGACTTCGAGGTATTTCTGGACATCCTCTTTGGTTGCCGGAGAATCTGCGGGGACTTGCACGGCAAAACCAATCGCGGAAGTACAAAGCAGAACGATCGTTGCCAGTGCGAAGCGTTTCACGGAGCACCTCCCGTTATTTCATTCTAGAGTAACGTAGGCGAGACTCCGCAGACAACGTTATCTTTTTTGATTGCCACGGTACGCTTGAGGTCCAAGCCCAATTTCCCCAACACAAGTCGCTCCACACTCCCCTTTAACAAAACAGGGAGGCGGATTGTAAACCGTCTCCCCTGGATGTTCTCGTGTGAACTGCTTCAGCTCAGTTCGGGTCCAAATCTGTAAATGAAATCTTGCGGACGTTAGTATCTTCCGGGATGATCGTGCCGCCAGCGCCAATACTCGCGCTGATCTTCACGGCTCAGCCGGTTGAAGTCGCGGTACTCGTAATGTCTTTCCACCAGCCACACGCGGTACGCATGCGCTTCTCCGTCATTCCAAGGATGGTAATCCGCGCGATAGTCGTCGTAGTACCGCGCATGCGCCGCGCATCCGCTTGTCAAAAGCGGCGCAAGCATTGCAGCGCCCAACAGCATGGACCCGATATATCCCTTGATTCGCAACATTTCGCAATCCTCCTCTGGATTCTCAGCTCTTCATCGTGCTCTTGTGCTGACCACGCAGCGATGAATGTAGAGTCCCCCGGGGATTTGCGGGTCTCTCGATGTCAGCTATTCATAAAACACGGAGAGCGAGCCCAAGTTGCGATTTGCTCGAATGGACTTTCAGAAGATTTAGCCGGTTCGCGAACGCATCTAGGCTTGCGCCGCTTTTCTGGCTTGTTCGGCGTCGTAGCTTTCGCCGTATATCGAAGGCACTTTTGCTCCCATGCATCGCAAATACGAACTGAGCTGTCCGCGATGATGAATGGTGTGGTGCGCTCCGATCATCAAAAACATTACCGCCGGCCGTTGAAACATCCCGCGAAAATCCACCATCTTCGTCAACTGCTCGCCCGTCAATTTCGTCAACGCGTTCAGTTTCTCGGCATAGGTCTTCTCGTACCAAGCTGCAATTTCCGCCGGTGTTTTCAAGTCCGCGGGAACGACTGCGCCTGTCTCGAACTTTCCATTGATCACCGTATCTGCAAATCGGACATCCGCCGCCGCAATGTGCCTCACCAGCTCCATCGCCGTTTTGGACACCGGGTCCGGACGGTAGTCCGCTTTATGGGCTGGCACCGCCTCAATTACCTTTTTCGTTAGCTGGCTCTCATTCTTCAACGCCGGAAGGTAAACGCCATGTAGTAAGAAAGTCGCATTCTCAGGAGTCATCTCTTTCATTTCTTGTCCCTCTCTTGTAACTGCCAGGTTTGACCCACTTCGTGTTTCCTTGGATACACCATGGTGTCATCCGTTTCATGCCGTGTCCACACTGCCTTCCGCCACAACTATTCGTGCAGTCAGGATATCAGCTACACACAATGCACGGAGCTTATTCATACCGCAGTGTCTGAATGGGGTCCACCCGCGTAGCTCTTCTCGCAGGTATATAACACGCGGCAAGCGCGACTCCAAAGAGCACGGAGGTCACGCTGGCAAACGTCGCCAGATCGGTCGGCGCAATTCCGAAGAGGAGGCTGGCCATCAGCCGCGTAAAAAAAAGCGCCAACAAAAGGCCAGCCGCAACTCCTATCGCGATCATTGCCGCGCCTTGTTTCATCACTAGCCCCAGTACATCGCCGGTTTGCGCGCCCAGCACCATGCGCAAGCCGAATTCCTTCGTCCGCCGTTCTACGGAGTAAGAAACCACTCCGTAGATCCCCACCGTCGCGATAGCCAGCGCCACAACGGAGAAGAGCGTCAACAGCAGCGTCAGAAACCTCGGCCGCGCCTGCGCGCGCGAAAGCACGTCTTCCATAAGCCGCACATCCGCGAGTGGCAGCGATGGATCGATCTCATTCATTTGTTGCCGGACTTCTCCTGCCAAGGATCGCGGATCGCCTCCCTGTGCTCTCATGACCACGAACATGTCGGAGTTGCCCTGACCGGCCGGCTGCCGGTAAGGCAAATACAGTTCCGTTCCCGCAGGCCGGTCGAGTCCTGCGTTTTTCACGTCGTCCACAATTCCGATTACAGGGCACCATTCTTTTGTTCCGCCCGGACGGATGCGCCGCCCTAGGGGGTTTTGGTTCGGCCAAAAAGTGGCCGCCATCGTCTTGTTGATAATGACGACCTGCGGCGCATCCTTTCCGTCGCGGTCGTCAAAGAGACGGCCATTCATCAAGCGGATTCCCATCGTCGCGAAATAATCTTTGCTCACCGCCTGATAAAAATCCACGTTTTGGATCGGGCCATCCTTCGTCATCACGAATCCTTCGATGTCCGTGTCGTTCATGTTGGGCGGCCGCATCGGCGCTAATCCAGAAACTAATGCGGCGGACTGCACTCCCGGAAGACCCGTCAGTCGTGCATCCAACCGCGTCCAAAAATCCGTGATTTTCGCGTTGTCGGTATATGTGCCGGTGGGCAGCGAGACACGCATCGTAATTACGTTGTCGGGGCGAAGTCCTGTGTGTACCTCTTGCAGCTTCCAAAAAGCCCGTAGCATCAGCCCGCAGCCGATCAACAGCACCAAAGCCATCGCGAGCTCGCCCGCCACCAGCGCCCGGCGAAATAGCTGCGCTCCTGCCGCAGCCGTCGTGCTCCCCGCCGTGTCCTTCAGCGATTCGGAAATTCCGCTTACAATCAACGGCGCAAGCGGCGCCAGACCAAAGAGCACACCCGTCACCAGGCTCGTCACGAGGGTAAAGAACAGAACACGCCAATCCATTGTGATTTCATCGGCCCGCGGTATTCCTCCCGCGTTCGTGAGCTGAACCAGCCTCACTCCCGCGTAGGACAGAGCTACGCCCAGCGCACCTCCGCAGAACGCGAGTAGGATTCCCTCGGTCACAAACTGCCGAGCCAGACGGGCAAGGCTCGCTCCCAATGCGCCGCGAATCGCAATTTCTCTGCGTCGCGCCTCCGCTCGTGCCAGCAACAGGTTCGCCACGTTGACGCTGGCGATCAGCAGCACGAATGCCACGGCCCCCAGCAACATCAGCAGCGCGGGCCGCACGCTCGAAACCACTTCCGCCTGTAGCGGGAAACTCACGATCGTGTGCTTCTCGGGGTCAAAGCTATGCGTCTTCGGGGCCTTGTGTTCCCCATAAGACTGCACCAAGGCCGCCAGTTCGCCCTGTGCGTGTGCTGCGGATACGCCAGTCTTCACGCGGCCCAGCAGATAGTAGTTGTGTGAACCGCGCTCTCCTGGCTTCGCCGGGTCGAGCTGCAACGCGCTCCAGACTTGCGGTGGATCCTGCTCGCCCGGCGGGAATTGAAAGCCCTGGGGCATGACGCCGATGATCGTGCATTTCATTCCATCCAGCCTCGTTTCGCGCCCCACAACATTAGGATCTCTCCCGAAGACAGACTGCCAGGTGCCATAAGATAAGTCCGCGACAACCGCGGCTCCCGGCACATCGTCGGATTGTGCAATCAAACGCCCCATCACTGGAGCCACGCCAAGCGTTTCCAGTAGTCCACCGCTCAAGTAGGCCGCAGTAACCCGAACCGGCTGCGTTTTGCCCGCAAGGTTCGCGCCACCAGTAACCCATGCGTCGAGCGTTGCCCAGGAATGCGTGTCGCGCTTCAAGTCCAGAAACTCCGGCCCCGAAGTCCAGAATCTGTGCAGCCCGCCATTCGGAAACGTCGGAAACTCCGTATACACGCGAACCAGCTGCTCTGGATGCGAGTAGGGAAGCGGCTGAAGCAGCACTGCGTTCACAACCGTAAAAATCCCCGTCGTGGCTCCAATCCCCAGCATCAGGCACAACACCGCAGCCGTCGTGAAACCGAGGTTCTTGCGCATCATTCGCAGCGCAAACTGGACATCTTGCCTCAACGTTCCCATCGGAATCCTCCGCTGCTTATATGTACGTCCGAAACAGCCTTATGTTCCCTCTTCTAGGGCACATACGAGCGGGTAGGATCTGTTGGACCTCATCGCGATGGTAAAATGTGGCTCATGAAGAAAGCCTCCATTGGCGACCTCCGTTACCGCTTTTCCGCTGTAGAAAAGCTCCTGCGCGACGGCCATTAAGTCCAAATCACCAAACGCAAACGCGTCGTGGCGCGCCTTTTGCCACCAGAACCCCCAGCCCGCGTTGAAATGCCGGACTTCCTCGGCCGCATGAAAAAAATCTTCGGCAAGAAACGCTTGAAAATGTCCGGGGCCGAACAGATCGCTCTTGATCGGAGCGAGCGTTTTTGACTTTCTTCTTTCCAGGGTGTCACCCCGTCCGAAACAGAAAATGCCACGTTATGTCCACTAGCGCGTGCACAATCGCCGAGGCGAAGATGGACCCTGTCTTCCACCAGGTCCAACCGTAGAAAATCCCCGCAATCGACGCCAGAATTACATACCGCCAATTTGGAAATCCCAAATTCGTGATGTGCGAAAATCCAAATAAAACCGAAGCCGTCCACCACCCGGCCAAATCGCTTTTGCACGCGCGCGATAGGATGTTCTGCAGCAACCCGCGAAACAAGAATTCCTCGGGCCAAGCCGTAAAAAAGAAAATCCCCAGCGAGGTGAACAGCAAAGAACTCCGAGCATGCCACTGCGGCGCAAACGCAATGAAGTGCATGGAGGTTCCCAATGGAATGGCAATACAGCCGAACACCAGGAAGCTGCCAAGAACAAAAAATCCCCAGCGCCGCCCCCAGCCAATCGTGTAGCCAATGCCATCCACGCGCCGCAGCAAAACGAACACGGCAAGCGCAATGTTCAAAGCCAGCAGCACGGCGAAAACATAGGCAAGCCGCCCGTCCGGATAAGGCCATAGCCAATGCGAAAGCGAAAACCCCCAGCGATTCGGGAAGGGCTTCACCGCCACCCAAATGCCCGCCAGCGTCAAAAAATCCTGCCAAGTCCCCGCCGGCTTGCGCTCCGCCGAAGCCGTCAGCACCATCGGCAAAAAAACCAAACATCCCGCCACTCCGGCACGCGCAAACGCGAAAGTATTTGTCCCCAGCCCATAAATCAGGTATGCAAGGAACGCGGCGGCGCCCAACGCGATGCCTCCGCCGGGACCGAAGCGCGCCGCAATCCCGTCAGCAACTCCGCGCGCCGCGAAAAGCAGCATCACCAGAAAGAAGAACGCAAAAGCCGTCAACGTGGCTGCGAAGTCGCGGCCGCCGTAACCATGCCACGTGGCATAAAACGTTCCTGTCAGGCACAGCCCGGCCCACAAGCCGAGCATGGGAAGCACACCGAGTTGGCGCGTCGCTGGCAATTTGGCTGCTTAAATGCCACCAAAGAAAGAGAAGATTGTAACGCAGAGAGATGGCATCCCAAATCCAACCCAAAGCGCAGCGCGATAAATCCATTTTTTGCAAGGGAATCTTTCCCCTCGCCTGCCGCAAATCATGAAGCGCCTCGCCTACATCGACTGGATGCGCGGCCTGGCCTGCGTCCTCATGTTTCAAACCCACTGTTACGACTCCTGGCTCAGCCCGGAGGCGCGCAAGTCCGCTTTACTGGTCTGGTCGCAACTCGGCGGCACGCTCCCGGCCCCGCTCTTCCTCTTTCTTTCAGGTATTTCCTTCGCGCTCGTCACGGAGCGTCTCCGCGAAAAAGGCGTCCTTCCCGGCGAAATCGCGAAAACAACCATCCGTCGTGGTGCCGAGATTTTCGCCCTGGGCCTGCTTTTCCGCGTCCAGGAATACGCCCTCGGTTACCGCTGGGTTCCTTGGACCGATCTCCTGCGCGTCGATATCCTCAACATCCTCGGCCTCTCGATGATATTCATGGGCGTTCTGTGCTGGCTCAGTGCCGCCCGCCTTCCCGAAAGTTCCTCCGCCCCCACGCAATCCCTGGCAGCCTCGCGAAACCGCGGAATCATCGCCGGCATTCTTGCCGCAACAATCGCAGCGATCATGACTCCGCTCCTTTGGACCACCTATCGTCCCCTATGGCTCCCCTGGCCTCTCGAGTCCTACATCAACGGCGTCCACGTCCTCGGCAAGCCCCAGTACTGGCTCTTCCCGATTTTCCCTTGGGCGGCCTTCGCGTTTGTCGGCCTGGCTGTCGGCTTCTTCCTCTTCACAGTTATCGCCAAGCGCCACGAAGCCCTCATCTTTGCCGTCCTAGGTGGGACGGGCATTCTTGCGTGTTTCCTCTCCGTAAAACTCGACGCCTTCCCCTTCCAACTGTATTCCGTCTACGACTACTGGCACACCAGCCCAAATTTTTTCCTGATGCGCTGCGGCATCCTGCTAATCATTTTGTTCTGTGTTTACGCCTGGTGCCGCTGGGGCCTGGCCCAAATGGGATTCAGCCCCATCATCCAGCTTGGCAAAACCTCGCTCCTCGTCTACTGGGTGCACATCGAATTCGTGTACGGCCGTTTCTCGATCCTCCCGAAACACAAATGCAGTGTCTTTCAAGCCACCATAGGCCTCTGCATCATCTTCCTCGCCATGCTGCTGCTTTCGCTTCTTCGCACAAACTGGAAGAAACGCCGCGCGAAAGCGCAAGCGACCGCCGCCGCGCCATCGCCTGCCTGAAAAAAGTTTTCAGTGGGGAGTTAAGTCGATTAGGAATTTGGCCACACCGGGAAACCGGTCTAGCGTTTTACAGCGGGGCTCTGCTCCAACTGCTGATCCTGAGGAATCCTGATAATGATCTCGCCCGGCCGCGCCAACCCCAGATCATCACGCGCGATTTTCTCAATCAATCGCGGATCGCTATTGAGATCCTTCACTTCCTGCGCCAGCGCCGCATTTTCTTTACTCAGCGCATCGATATCCGCTTTCACTTTTCTAATCTCGTTCTGCGTCCGCCGCATGGCCAAAAATCCGTGCGTCCCAAAAACGTCGTGCACAATCATCACCAGCACGAGCAATCCCAAAAGCCCGCGCCCATACTGCCGCATCAGCGACCGAATCTTCTCTTCGGCCGGCACATCCTGCAGTTTCTTCTTCAGCTTTCCAATACCCACTTCGTAGCCTCGCGAGTCAACTTCGCGGAAGCGGCCGCGCTATTGGCCTCCACATACAAGCGCAACAGCGGCTCCGTCCCGGACAACCGCAACAACATCCACGAACCGTCCTCGAAACTGAATTTTGCTCCGTCCGTCCGGTCAATCGATACAACTTTTCGCCCCACAAGTGTCGAAGCGTCCACCGCCACCTTCTTCACCGCGTTTGCTTTTTGTTCGTCGGTCAAGTGCAAATTCTCGCGCACCGGCCAAAACTCTCTCCCCACTTTCTTGAAAAGTTGCCGGATCTGCTCGCCTAGCGAAGCGCCCCGCGCCGCAATCATTTCCGCCACCAAAAGGCACGCCAGAATTCCATCCTTCTCCGGCACATGTCCGCGAATCGTCAACCCCGCGCTTTCTTCTCCGCCAAGCGCAATCTTGTCGTCGCGAATCAGTTGCCCGATGTATTTGAATCCCACCGGCGTCTGAAATGTCTTCTGCCCATGCGCCTTGGCTGCCGCGTCGATCAACTGCGAGGTCGCCACGCTCCGCGCCGCCGCCATGTTCCATCCCCGCGTTTCCACGATGTAGTCGTACACCAGCGCCAGAATATGATTCGGCTGAATCCACGTTCCGTCGCGATCGATCATTCCAAAGCGGTCAGCGTCGCCGTCGGTCGCCAACCCCGCCGCCGCCCCCGAATCCACTACTGCCTTACGCAGCGGCGCCAGATTCTCTTCGCTAACGTCCGGCCCCGTTCCATCAAACAAACAATCGCGATTCGTCCGCATCGCTTGCACCGCGACGCCGTGCTCCGCGAGCGCACGATCCAGATATCCTGCCCCGCAACCGTGCAGCGCGTCTGTCACAAATGAGACCTTCGCCTTGCGCAGCGTTTCGAACCGCACAAGCTCACCCAGCCGCTTCAAATAATTCTCGCGAAGATTCACCTTCTCTGTTTTCACTCCGTCCGCTGGAACAGCCGGCGAAGTAGGATACGCTCCATCCTTGGCGATGATTCTTGCTACGCGTGCCTCGATATCCTTCGTCACTTCCGGCAGCGCCGGCCCCGCATCCGCGGAGGAAAATTTCAAACCATGGTATTGCGCGGGATTATGGCTAGCCGTGAAATTGATCGCCCCGTCGAGCTTCGACCGCTGAATCTCGTAAGCCACCGCCGGCGTCGGCGTAAACGTCTCGCAGAGCAATGTTCGAATCTTGTGCTGCTGCAAAATTGCCACCGCGAGCTGCGAAAATTCTTCCGAATAAAATCGCGTGTCGTAGCCAATCAAAATCGTCGGGTTCTTCGTCTTACTATTCACGTGCTCGGCGATGGCCGTCACCGCAAGGCGCACGTTCGCAAACGTAAAATCGTCGGCAATCAACCCGCGCCATCCGGACGTGCCGAACTTAATGGGCGATGCGTTCATCATGGGAGAAGCGCTCATACCGTCGTATTCTATTCCCAGTTTTTCCAATACGGAAGCACTCCTACATGGGTGGAGCAAAGCCCACCCTGTAGGGGCGGGGCTTGCCACGCCCTAGCCGCAACAAAGACTGAATTCACCGATTGGAGACCGCCGCATGAAGTCCAGCGAGAACTATCGACTCGTGCTAGTCACCTGCGCCAACCACATCCAGGCAAAACTCATCGCTCGCAGCGTCGTAGAAAAACGCCTTGCCGCCTGCGTCAATATTCTCCGTAGCCCCGTCGAATCCCACTATCGCTGGAATGGAAAAGTAGAAAAAGCCCGCGAGCTCTTGCTCTTAATCAAAACTACGGCGAGAAAAATAGGCGGCCTCGAAAGGGAAGTAAAGCGTCTCCACAGCTACGAAGTCCCCGAATTCATCGTCCTGCCCATCGTCGCAGGCTCGAAAGCCTACCTAGACTGGCTCGACGAAAATACGTAGGGGCACGGTACGCCCTGCCGTCCGCCGCTACACGTGCAAAAGCGCCTGATCCAGATCCGCCATAATATCTTCCACGTCCTCGATCCCCACCGAAATCCTCACCAGTCCATCCGTGATCCCGATCCGCTCCTGCACTTCCTTCGGCATCGAAGCATGCGTCATCTGCGCGGGCAAGGAAACCAGCGTCTCCACTCCACCCAAACTCTCCGCCAGCGAGCAAAGCTTCAACTGATTCAAAAATCTCCGCGCTGCTTCCAACGAACCCAACTCAATCGCAAGCATCGCTCCCGGCCCTTTTTGCTGACGCCGCGCAATCTCATGCTGCGGGTGCGTCGGTAATCCCGGGTAATACGTCTTGCGAACCTTTGGATGCGCATCCAAGTGCCGCGCCACGGTAATTCCATTAGCATTGTGCTGCAACATGCGGATCGCCAGCGTCTTAATCCCCCGAGAGATCAGGAAACAATCCATCGGCGCCAGCCCCGCGCCAGCCGAGCGCTGTATGAAATAAATCTTCTCCGAATCCTCCGGGCGCGTCAGTACTACGGCTCCGCCAGTGGAATCACTGTGTCCGTTCAAATACTTCGTCATCGAGTGCACGACAATCTGCGCGCCCAGCTCGATGGGCCGCTGCAAGTAAGGGCTCAGAAACGTGTTGTCCACTGCCAGTGTGACGTTCCGCTCGCTGGCCAGCTTCGCAATCGCCCCTATGTCCGTCACGCGCATCGTCGGATTCGTGGGCGTCTCGATGTAGATCAGCTTGGTGTTCGGCCGCATCGCCGCCAGCACGCACCCCGGAATCGACGTATCGACGAAGCTGAACTCCAATCCGAAATGCACCAAAAGTTGCGTCGACAGCCGGTACACGCCGCCATACACCGCTTCGGACAGCACAATGTGGTCACCGGGCCGATAAAGACGGAACACCGCGTCGATCGCTGCCATCCCGGAAGTGAACACGTAAGCGCTGTGGCCGCCTTCCAGCTTCGCAACGGTGCGCTCCAGCGCTTTGCGGTTCGGATGGTTCGTCCTCGCGTAGTCGTAACCCTTGTTCTTGCCAAGTTCCTCGTACACGTATGTCGAGGTCTGATAGATCGGCGCAACGATCGCTCCCGTGGCGGGATCCGGCTCCTGCCCGACGTGAATGGCGTTCGTGGCAAATCCCATTTTGATCTCCTCTTACTTCTTACTTCGCGAGCCTCAAGCCTGCGCTTCTAATCTCTTGCGGCCCAGAGAGTCTGCTGCGCTTCCCCTGTGATGTGGAAGGTTCGGAACTAGGGGCCCATCGCTGCGCTTGCGGCTTCGTGTGCCTGCCGAGCAGATTCCTCCGAACTTACAGGACCATATCCAGTGAGTCAAATCCGCCTCACCGAGTTGTAGCCTGGAATACATCGCTTCGCCCCTGCAAGGCCCCTTCGCAACGCCGCGTTAGCCGAGCAGCACCCAAACGCGTGTTTGCATCTTAGACCAGAGCGGAGTAACTTGACGCCGTAGCGTATTTCCGTGGAAGATGGGGTCCACCGGAACATGACATTTTCCTGGCTGAAATTGGGTAGTGTTGTCTCCACTCTGTTGTTCTGTGCCGTGCTTGTCGTCTCGGCTCAGGATCCGGGAGCGCCACCGCCGAAAGCGCCCGCGCAAACTTCTGAGTCTAATCGCTTAACGATTGAGGTCACTGGCGGCGAGAAAGCCGTTCCCGTGGAAAACGCCAGCGTCTATGTCAAATACGTCGAAGAGCATGTCATCAAGAAGGACAAAAAACTCGAACTAAACGTCAAAACCAATCGCGATGGCGTCGCCCACGTTGCCGAAGCTCCTCTTGGGCGCGCTCTGATTCAAATTATCGCCGAAGGCTGGAAGACGTATGGCCGCTGGTACGACATCACCGATCCTCACCAAGTCATCAAAATCCGTCTTGAGAGACCGCCGAAGTGGTACTAATTTGTTTCGACAGTGAAAAATTTGCAGCAAACACTGTCGCTTCGCGAGAATTTCCCTCTTCGACGCTCGCAGCGTTCTGATTTTGCACCCCTTGCGCTTCGCGCCGCTCCAGCGTCGCGGGAAAACTTCAACTCCAAAAAAATAATTGCACTGAAATTGTGCAAACAGGAGCAGCCCGTTGAAGAAAGTGAACTTAGTCGGCAGGGCGGCTCGATTTTCCACACACTTATCAACACTTGTGTTGAAAACTTAATCTTACAGAAATATGTTTTGTCGAGTTCGGCACAACTCTTGCCTGCCACGGCTTCCCGATTTTTGACCAAAACCAAACGCGGATGCTACAGTGACTATTCGGCTCTTCTGATGAATGACACGTTCGACGGAACTTTCTCGCTCTTTCAAATGCTGTGGGGCAACATCGTCGCACGCCCCCTGCGCAGTTTTCTAAGCGTCATCGCCATCGCCATTCAAGTCATTCTGGTTCTTCTGATTGTCGGTCTCACTACGGGAGTTCTTTCCGAATGGGGAAAACGCGTCGAAGGCGTTGGCGCTGACCTTCTCGTTCAGCCCCCCAACTCTTCTATTTTCTTCGCCTTTTCCAGCGCCGTCATGCAGGAATCTTTGGGCGACAAAATCGCCGCGCTGCCAGGCGTGGACGAAGTCGCTCCCACCCTCATCCTTACGGAACCAAAGAACTTTACCCTCGTCTACGGCATTGACTACAAACGCTTCAACGCCCTCAGCCGCGGGTTCCTATTCCGCGATGGACGCCCATTCGAGTCGCCCAATGAGGCCATCGCCGATGACATCATCGCTCAAACCAAACATCTAAAGGTCGGACAAGAGATTTCTCTTCTCAATCATCCTTTTACGATTTGCGGAATCGTCGCTCACGGCAAAGGTGCGCGCTTTTTTATCCCCTTGAAGACCGCGCAGGATATTGCTGGCGCCGACAAACGCGTTTCCATGTTTTACGTTCGGAGCAAAGGCGACACCGAAGGTACTCGCGCGCAGATTCTAAGGCTCACTCCGCTCGATCGCGTGCGTTCCATGTCGGAATACGTCACCCTCATGAGCTCCTCCAATCTTCCTCAATTGAAGCCATTTACGCGCACCATGGTCGGCCTCGGCCTGGTTATCAGCTTCCTCGTCGTGCTTCTCAATATGCATACCATGGTGATGGAACGCACTCGCGAGATTGGAATCCTCAAGGCTTTGGGCCTCTCGCGTCTGGGAATCATGCGCATGCTGCTCGGAGAGACTCTTCTGCTTACGATTTTGGGAAGCGCGCTGGGAATTGCCCTAACGTTCGCCTTTCAAGCCATCATGAAACTGACCAACCCCGCCACGCCTGTCCTGATTTCGCCGCTGTGGGTTCTTTCCGCAGCGTTGCTGGCTCTCGCCGGTGCCGCTATCGGTGCGATGTATCCGGCTCTGCGCGCGGCGAGTTACGATCCTGTCGTTGCCCTCGCCTACGAGTAGATTTTCCTGTTCCGAGAAAATCCCAATTCAGGATGCGGGTGCGAGGGTGGCGAGCTCGCGGGAAACATCGTCGATAGTGGCTAGCGGGCAAGACACATGCACCGTCTGACCGGGCTCCTCCGCATCGATCAGCAAATTGCCGTTATGGGTGCGGACCCGGATGTATTGCGGCCCATCGTGGACCTCAACAAGCTCGGCTTCCGGATACTTTTGCAGCTCTTTTGCCACGGCATGCACCAGTGGCATGAACTTTGCCGATCGTTCTTCGGCCTCGAGCATTCGTCCCCGGGGAACGACGAAGTGCATGGCCATCGGAACGATTGCCGCCGGCACCCAGACATGGACGTGCTGTCCCCTGCCGTGAGTTTCATCCACATCGACACGCAGCACGCCTTCGTGAAAGGTATAAGCCCCCGCCAGTACCACTGTGGCCCCAAAACCCAGAGCGATTTTCGCGAGCAGTACCATGTTACTTATCCTTTCCCGCCTCCCGCTTCCTGCGCGAGACGTCCCGGAGCATGAGACTGCTTTATTTCGTTTAGTCCGTCGTGACGTTCTTGGAATCCAGCCAGACGCGAATCGTGTTCTCGTCATCCTTCACGGAGACCAGTTCGACGTCGCCTTGTCCTGCGAGCGCATGCAGCCCAGCCACGATGTCCAGCTCATCTTTCGAGCCAGAGAGCAGCGCTTCGACGACCTTCATGGGAACTTTGACTTCGACTTGCGAATGCTTTGGTTTGTTCTTGTCGTGCACGTGAACGAACAACATGCCTTCTTTTTTCATGACGCTGACGTCCGCATCGTTGCTTTGGACGGTCACAAATTCGCCGTCCTTGCTCGAGCGAACCGCTTCAAAGACGGTGCGAACGTCGACGCCGTCGCAATCCATACAGCCGACACGAACCTTGCCGTTGTGAAGCCGGTCGTGGTCAATGGCCGGCAGCACCTTTTCCGCCAGCTCGAGAGGAACGTTGACGCGGACGGTTTCTCCTTTAGAGTTGGTGCTGATGACCCGTACGTGCAGCCAGCGCTCGCCATGCGCGGATGTACTTGATTGGGCTGAACTTGTTTGCGCTTGTGTGCCGAGAGAGGCATAGAGGAAAGAGGCGGCTAGGAAAGCTATTACGGGGAAGAAGTGCCGGGTGCGGCTGGTCATAGCGGGATGCCTCCTTTGGGCATTTGCATAGACATACGAGGCTCGGCCCGAAAATGTTTCCAGATTCTTGCGTCTGCTCGCAAAACGACTAGGCCGACGCGTTGCTCAAGACGGGCACGGCGTGCGATGCCCGTGACAAGACCTGCCGATCACGGAGATATGGTTGGCTTACCTCGGCTGCCATTTCAGGAAGATGGCGGCCAGGGGAGGTAAGGTGAGGCAGAGAGAGTTCGCGCGGCCTTGGGAGGGCTGGTTGGAGGCGTTTTGACCGCCGAGATTGCCTACATTCGAGCCGCCGTAGCCGGAAGCATCTGTGTTGAGGATTTCGGAGTAAAAGCCGGGCTGCGGGACGCCGACTCGGTAGCCCTCGCGGACTACCGGAGTGGCGTTGAGAATCACGATAAGCAAGTCTTCGGGCTTTTTGCCGTGGCGGGCGAAGGCGAAGACGCTGTTGTCGGCGTCGTTGGCGTCGATCCACTCGAAACCTTGCCAGTTGAAATCGACTTCGTGAAGAGCCGGCTGCGAGGCGATCAAATTATTCAGATCGCGTACAAGTTTTTGGACGCCTTGGTGCGAATCGTATTGGAGCAGGTGCCAGTCCAGGCTGCTGGCTTCGTACCACTCGCTGCGCTGCGCCAGTTCCTGGCCCATGAACAGGAGTTTCTTGCCGGGATGAGCGCATTGATAGGCTAGGAGAAGGCGAAGGTTTGCGAACTGCTGCCACATATCGCCGGGCATTTTGTGGAGAAGAGAGTTTTTTCCGTGGACGACTTCGTCGTGGGAAAAGGGGAGCATGAAATTCTCGCTGAAGGCGTAAAGCATGGAGAAGGTCAGCTTGTTGTGTTCGTATTTGCGGTGCACGGGATCCGCGGAAAAATATTTCAGCGTGTCGTTCATCCAGCCCATGTTCCATTTGAGGCTGAAGCCGAGGCCGCCCAAGTACGTGGGCCGCGTTACGCTGGGCCAGGACGTGGATTCTTCGGCTATGGTGAGAATGCCGGGGAAGCGGCCGTGAGCGACTTCGTTCATGCGCTTGAGGAAAGCGATGGCGGGAAGATTTTCGCGGCCACCAAATTCGTTGGGAATCCATTCGCCTTGCTTGCGCGAATAGTCGAGATAGAGCATGGAGGCGACGGCGTCCACGCGCAGGCCGTCGATGTGGTATTTGTCG
>Ga0307478_10001623_pt1 | contig 19052 bp, 18 predicted proteins | sample atmos_gasesECM4C_2_FD_203713 | JGI IMG/M metagenome (GOLD analysis project Ga0307478, IMG submission 203713) | Hardwood forest soil microbial communities from Morgan-Monroe State Forest, Indiana, United States - atmos_gasesECM4C_05 | ecosystem: Environmental > Terrestrial > Soil > Temperate... | reverse complement strand
GCATGTTCGACCTCGATTCCATTCGTTGCCATTCTCATGCTGATAGCTGCGTTTAATAGTTCCACAAGAAGTGCTGCCGACAAAGAAGGTTGATGCCACGACGGAGGTGTCGGATTCATTTTGAGGCCCCGAGAAACCGGCCTACACCTCGCCGCGAACTGGTAAGCGGCGAGCGAAATATTTGGGCAAGGCGTGTGCCGCACCTCTGGCGCTCAAGAAGATCATCGGATACGGGCCGCGGAGTGCAAAATCACAAGTTCGCTTGTGATGTGTAGAATGACGGCATTGGAGGCCTTGCGTGTCTCACTCCTATGTGCAAAACATCATTCACCTTGTTTTTAGTACTAAAGAGCGAGGCATGCTAATTCCCGCGGAGTTTCAGCCGAGGCTGTGGGCTTACGTAGCCGGGATTTGCAAGAAGAACGAGATTTTTGTTCATGCCGTGGGTGGGATGGAAGACCACATACATTTATTGATCCAGGTTTCGGCAACGCTGACATTGGCCAAAGCAGTTCTCACGGTCAAGTCGAATTCCTCGCGATGGGCCCATGAGCGAGGTCAAAAGGTGACGTGGCAGGAAGGCTATGGAGCGTTCAGCGTGAGTGCATCGAATCTTTCGACAGTGGAGCAATACGTGCGGAATCAGGCCGTGCATCATCGGAAGATGAGTTTTGAAGAGGAGTTTGTGGCGTTGCTTAGAAAGCATGGACTGGAATTTGACGCGAAACATGTCTTTGGGTAACGCGTATGCCGCACCTACGGCGCTCTTGGTGCTCTGCGTTTGCCTCCCCAGCGCTTACGCGCTGGGCTAACCTGTGTCGCACCTCTGGCGCTCGGAAAAGTAAGATCAGCGAAATGGCGTGACGGAAGTTATGGTATCGCATCCAACGGGGCGAGATGGGAGGGGCACTATGTCCAAGGTGGTGTATGCGTCGAAGTCGACGTTGGAGCGGAAGCGGGGGCCGTTGCGGGTGGCGCATTTGCCGGGGGAGGCGCAGCCGGTCGTTTATAGCGTGCATGGGGCGATTGCCGAGCATTACAAGGTTGACCCGGCGAAGATTGGAGAATCGCACGCGGCGACGATTGATTATGTGATTTCGGCGACGGCGGGTTGAATGCTGGGGACATTTGGAGGTGCGCTGGAAGCGCGCCAAATCGATGCGAGCAATGGGAAGCTGACGGCGGAGGTTACCGGCGAGGTGGAGACTGAGGATAATGTGCTGGTCATCCGGCGGGTGCATGTGGCGATGCGGCTCGTTGCGGACCCAGAGCTAAAGGACAAGATCGAGCGGGTGCATGGGATGTATGCGATGAATTGCCCGCTCTATCGGACTTTGCATAAGGCGATTCAGCTGACGTCGTCATATGAGTTTTCTTAGGACTCCCCGCGGCCCTGACCAAGAATGGGTAGCTTGTCCGTCGAACGCTGCAATAATAGAATCTTCGAGCGTCGATATTTGTTGCGAACCGCCAAGTCGGAACTCCCGTGCAGAAAGAAAAACCATACCCGAATATTAGATTCGACCCGCAGACATTCTCGGAAGCCGACGCGGCGCTCGGCGAGAAAAATAGCTACCCAGTTCTGACTGTAACCTCCGCCGAATGGGAGAGTTGGTCCTTCGATACGATTTTCGATAGGAACGCTGAAAGATGCCGATTGCCGGAAGGGGAGGTAACTGCGCGGTCCCCCAAGGTTTTCGTTGGTCATGGTGGAGATCCACAATGGCGCGACCTCAAAGATCATCTTCACGAGAAGCACGGGTATGCTGTTGAGGCTTATGAGATCGGATCGCGCGAGGGCCACGCGGTTCGAGACATTCTGGAAGAGATGCTCGAGGAAAGCTCGTTCGCACTTCTTGTGATGACGGGGGAAGACGAGACGAAAGACGGGAAGCTACGCGCTCGTCAAAATGTCGTGCATGAATCCGGTCTTTTCCAAGGAAGGCTCGGCTTTAGTCGCGCAATCATACTCCTGGAGGAAGGCACCGAAGAGTTTTCCAATATCGCAGGACTTCAACAGATCAGGTTCTCCAAAGGCAAAATAAAAGAGAGCTTCGGCGACGTCCTTGCAGTCCTTAAACGTGAGCTCGGGTAGCAGAGGGCCACTACTCCGCGGCCCCACCCGCCGTCCGGCGCGCTCCGAAGGGCGCAAACCTCAGGCCAATCATGGCGTGGACACTACGCCACGAGGACTGCTATAAGTGCTCCCGTGACCATCAGAACGAAAGAACCATACGTCCCCGACGAATTTCCACCCGCCCGGCTGTTCCTTGACGACATCGAAGAAATCATCCGTATTCTGCGGGAGTTCCTCGAAACCCGAAAAATGGATTCTCGCTCGACGGTCGAAGACTTGAAAATGAGCCTGAAGTTCTCATCTGCGGGCAAAGAGTGCGACGACCTTGAAGACCTGCCCAAAATTGCGAAGAGCAACCGCGAGTTCACCATTTCACTAACCAAAGGAGATTGGCCACAGCAGACCCTACGCTTTCATCCGTGGCTCGGCACCATGTGGCTATCGTCAGGCCTGAATACGGAAGACACCTGGTCAGCCTTCCATAAGCTAGAAGCCATCTTTAAGAAAAGACCCCGCCGATGGAGCAGCATGCTCCGTTCCATTCCGTGGTGGCAGGTCTGGACTCTTTGGTTCGCCGCAATGTGGTCGCCGCCATTTCTGGCGCCTCAACTCCACAACTTAATGCCGCATCTCACCGTGGGCGGGATAACACTCCTTTTGTATACGATCATCGTCACCGCGGCCATCATCGGCCTTCGCCACACCACGATCGTATTTCGACATTCGTGGGCACCTTCTCCTCTCCGCCAAGAACTACTACAAAAGCTCCCCTTGATCATCATCACTTCCGCTTTAACCTTTCTCCTTACGCTGTTGGGCTTCTATCTGAAACACAAATACTGGCCCTAGGGCACCGCCTGTGACTATGGCCTGGACTCATGCTCCTACACTTGCCTAACGTGGTAGCACTGTGCTACTATAAGCACAATGCTACTAAACTTTAGCGAGGCCAAATAACCAAAGACAACCTAAGAACGAAACCACCTAAAACCAAGCCAAAACAAAGGTCAAGAACGAATCAAACCAAAACAAAACAAAAGATAAGGAGAAAGCTATGAATACGTCTCTAGTCAGAACCAAATTCGTACCGCGGAGGGAATTCAGTGGCAGAAAGCTATCCGCTCCCAGGGTTCCAGGAGCTCGTCAGGAGTGAGAAGTACATAATCACGGTCAGTGCTTTCCAGACCGCAGCGTTGATGGGTTTTGTGGGCGATGACATCATCGATTGCATCGTAAACCATCTCTCACCAACACATTTTTACAAAACAATGCTTGCAGAAAGCGTGTCACGGCTCATGCAAGACGTCTATAAAATCACCTATGAGTCGAAGCGTGTGTATCTCAAGCTTCAAGTCAACAAGGCGGGCATTGCTGTAATTGTTTCCTTCAAGGAGGACGAAAGCATTCCCTAGATGTTTAGAGGAAGCGATGCGACACGTCAAAGGGGCAGGAATGAAAATCGGATGTGCTAGTTGTGATTCCGAGCGGGTGAGGAAGATCCGCAAAAAGTTTGAGGCGCGATACAACCAGACGCCGGTTGTCATCGAGAGTGCCGAGATGTACACCTGCGAGGGCTGCGGGGAAGAATTTCTAACGCCCGCACAATCTCGTGAATTGTCGCGCCGCATTAAGGACTTGGTTCGAGAGAAGTCTGGATTGCTATCGCCCGAGCAAATAGTAGTGATCCGGAAGAATCTCGGGCTTTCTCAATCGGAACTGGAGAATCTTTTTGGTCTTGGCGAAAAAGTGGTGACGCGGTGGGAAACCGGACGTGTTATTCAAGCCAGAGCTGCGGATATAGCCCTTCGTCTACTAAGAATGCAGCCCGACCTTTTGCCCCGGCTCCGGAAGACGCTCCGACGAGTACGTGAAAGCAGCGCGGCATAAGACGCAGGCTTAGGACGTTCGACGGCTTTCACCTCTATCTGCCTCCCAAAAGCACTAAAAACGAAGCCAAACTCAGGCCGCAACGGACTGCGTGCAATTTTGCCCAGCGGTGCAGGAGTTGCTCGGCAAGTTTGGAATCTTTGTCCAGGCAGGGATCTAGGAGGCGCTTGTTGGTGGGGAGGATGACGATTAGGGTGAAGGGGACGGGGAGAGATTCATCGCTCGGAGAGGGCGCGAGGCGATGGGGCGGCGGTCCTCTCCCCGCGACCCGGCGCACAAAAAACGTGCGCGGGAGAAGCCGGGTCGCCCGCCTTGGGCGGGCAAGCTGCGTTCGGAGTGACAGGTGGGGCGCGTGGGGGCTTTTATGTGGGATCTAAAGGTCCGACCCCCTAAAGCTTTCTTCAGGGGCTGAAGCCCACTTCGAGGGCGATCCTTACGTGGGGGCTATAAGCCCCCACCTCCTAAAGAGAAATGCACATGAGCCTAACGCCAAACGGCTGCGGCGAGAAACGTCAGGAAGGAGGCGAGGCTCAGGGCGCTGCGGACTGCGTGGAATGTTGCCCAGCGGTGCAGGAGATGTTCGGCTGATGCTGAGTTTTTGTCGAGCGAGGGATCGAGGAGGCGGTTGTTGGTGGGGAGGATGATGATCAGGTGAAGGGGACTACCGCGCCGAGGAGTAGGGCGCCTAGCAGACAGCTGCTTCGTCGACCGATCACCTCTGTAACCTGCCGGCGAGCGAGTAATCGACACTGAACTTTCCCGGACCAGAGCAAATCAGCCAGATAAAGAAGAGCATGTACAGGACTTCCGGAAGGTAGAGGAAATCGTCGAGCCAGTTAGGAAGCGAAAGCCCTTTAGGCATGGTGGAAAGCGCGCTGGTCAGGGTGGCGACGAGCATATCGATCAATAAAACCGCGCCGGCCGGGCTCGCAAGAAACCCCACGGTCACCAAGGACCCGCCAACGAACTCAACACCCGACACGAAATAAGCCATCAGATGGGGAAACGGGACTTTGGCCTTAACGAGCGTTTCGTAAACAAGTTTCGTGCCGCTGGCGACAAACAATTTGTTTGCCCCGGAGATGGCGAAGAACAGCCCGAGCGAAACGCGTACCAGCAGGATGGCATATTGTTCCAAATCACTGCTACCCAACAGCGCAAATTGGACCAACCGTTTCCAATCCATCTCTTGCCCCTCCATGGGAGCACTCAGCGAGTCTCTGGCGTTGAGACTATGTGTCCATCCGTTCGACCCATTGAGTGCGCGATGCGGGAGCCACGAATGGATCCGCAAAGTACTGTGTTTCCCGCGCAACCTTGTCGCCGCTGAACTCCATGATGCTCACGGTGTAGGACGGCTTGCCGTCATAGGTCAGGATGAATTCGGTGACCCAAAGATCATCGCCGCCAATGATTCGTCGGACAGCAAACCGCTTTTTGTTCGGCTGACTAGCGCGTTGGCCCTGTATGTTGCGCCGGCCTCGGGTTCGCTCGCCTGACTGCGGGTATTCCAGCACCGCGTCCTCGTGATAGATGAGGTGCTCCGCGTCAAAATCGTTGGCATCGGACGCCGCCCAATGCTGATCCAGTGCCGCACGAATCTCTTGATCTCGCAGTCCAGAATACTGCTGCTTCTTTTGTTGATCGTTCATCTTGAGCCTTCCATTTTGACTAGAAGCCTAAGCTTTAGCGGAATCAGAGTGTGCGACTCGTCGCGCTGTTTTCTTCGATCACCCCAGAGTCTACACCGCGTCGACCATCTGAGCCGGCACCGCTTACCGGACATGTCGGTGCTAGCGCACAACGCCTGGATGGGACGGCTCAAAGAGAAGAGAGATTTATCGCTCGCAAAAGGGCGCGGGCCGGTGGGGCGGGATGGCGAGGTAAACTCGCCGCTACAACGGTTAAAAGTAGGACCGCTCGCGGACTCGCTGCGCCCGTCTTAAGACGGCCGCTACGTACTACTGGGACCGCTACTACTACTCGGCGGGGGCTTTTTTGGTTTTGCCTTCTCTTAGGAAGGTGCCTTTTTCCAGTTCGGTGAAGGCTTGGCGTAGCTGGTCCTGGGTGTTCATTACTATGGGGCCGTACCAGGCTACTGGCTCTTCCAGGGGTTTGCCGGAGACGAGGAGGAAACGGATGCCTTCGTCGCCGGCTTGCACTACTACTTCGTCGCCGCGATCGAACAGGACCAGGGAGCGATTGTCGGCGGCGGAGGGTGGAGTGGTGTCGAGCCAGCCTACCGACTCGGTGGGGACGGAGAGGGGTTCGCTGGCGTTGCAGAATTTGCCGGAGCCGGCAAAGACGTAGGCGAAGGCGTGGCGGGTGGTTTCTACCGGCAGGGATTTCCTGCGTCCCGGCGCTACCGACACATCGATATAGACAGGATCGGCGGCGATGCCGTCGACTGGACCGCGCTTGCCCCAAAAACTGCCGCAGACCAGGCGGACGTGGGTGCCGTCGTCGTCGGTGATTTCGGGAATTTCCGGAGACTTCACTTCCTGATAGCGGGGCGGGGTCATCTTCAGGGAGGCGGGGAGATTGGCCCAGAGCTGGAAGCCGTGCATGCGACCGGCGTCGTCGCCCTTGGGCATTTCCTGGTGGATGATGCCGCTGCCGGCGGTCATCCACTGGACGTCGCCCGGGGAGATGGCGCCGCGGTTGCCGATGCTGTCGCCGTGCTCAACGGTGCCGGCGAGGACGTACGTGATGGTCTCAATGCCGCGATGCGGATGCCAGGGGAAGCCGGCGAGATAGTCTTCTGGGACGTCGTTGCGGAAATCGTCGAGGAGGAGGAAGGGATCGAACTCGGTGGTGTTGCCGAAACCGAATGCGCGGCGCAGATGGACTCCGGCGCCTTCGGTGGTGGGCTTGCTGCGGATCAGGCGCTTCACGGGTCGGATGGACATGGGGCCTCCTGACGTGGGGATGTGGGGCGATGCAGAGTGCAGTTTACGCCTCGGGGTGAAACAGAACAAATGTGGGTAATTTCCGGTAGCGGGTCAGTTTTGAATTTCTACCCCTATTGTCACGATTAAGAAAATTCAAACTGACCCACCACTTAATTTCCTATTTGGTTGACACACAGCCATGAGTGGCTGTGCGACAAGGGCGGATCAGAACAAACGGGCGATGTATTCGCGCATCATGTGCTTCCAGTAGGGCCAATCGTGGCCGCCGTCGGGGCCCCAGTTGTCGAGAGAATGGCGAATGCCTTTGCCGGCGAGAATTTCGGAGAGGCGGTAGGAGGGACCGGAATTTTCCCACTGCCCGGTACCGGTGGCGATGTGGATGTCGCAGGAGGCAAGCTGCTCGTAGACCCAGGGATCGCTGAGGTTGGCGAGGTAATCGACGGGATTGTTGAAGTAAAAATTGTCGTCGTACATGCCGTCCATGAAATTTTTGAGGTCGTAGACGCCGGACATGGCGAAGCAGCGCTTGATGACATCGGGATGCTTGAAGAGCGAATTAGCGGCGTGATAGGCGCCGAAGGACATGCCCATGGTGGAGATGCCGATTTGCGACTGGCAACTGCTCCAGATGAAGGGCACGACTTCTTCGCGGAGGTAGGAGTCGAAGACGGACTGGATGTAGCTGCGATGAAAGGGATGCGCGGACTTGTCGTAAAAGGAGAGGCCGTTGATGGAATTGACGCTGAAGAATTTCACTTTGCCGGCGTCGATGAAGTCGGCGAGCGCGCCGATCATGCCCTGGCCTTCGAGCTCAAATTCGTCACCGGCGCTGGTGGGAAAGCCGAGCAGCGGCGGGCCCCAGTGGCCGTAGACGACGACGCCCAGTTCGATGCCCAGGCGCGGCGAATGCCAGCGATGAATCTCGCGGTTCATTGGTTGCGGACCTCTTCGGAGCACAGGCTGAAGCCCGTGCTACTGTGCGGGGTGAGGCAGTATGCCAGCAGCGCGGCGATTGGAGCAAATAGATTTCGGCGGGTAGACGTGTAGAATAGGCGCACTCAGCAGACACCTCGGAGGGAACGCATGGCTACACCCAGTACGGCGAACCGGCTAACACCGGAACGGATTTTCAACACGCTGAACGCCCACGAGCAGACGGCGGCGTTGCTTACGGCGATTGAACTAGACATTTTCAGTGCGATTGGAGCCGGCGCGAACACCGCCGCGCTCATTGCGGCGAAGACCGGAGCGACGGAGAAGGGCGCGCGGGTTCTTTGCGACTTTATGACCGTTCATGGATTCCTGACGAAGGATCAAGGGAAGTATGCCTTAACGCAGGAATCGGCGTTTTTCCTGGACCGAAAATCGCCGGCATGCCTGGCGTCGATGGCCGGATTCCTGGGCAGCAAGCAGACGCGGACGCGCTTCGATACGCTGACCGAGGCGGTGCGCAAGGGCGGATCGGTTTGGAAGGAGGGCGGGGACAACACCAAGCCGAACGATGAGTTCTGGGTTGCGTTCGCGAGGTCGATGGCGGGGCTAGCGGCGCCCTCCTCGCATTTTATTGCCGAGTTGATTGGCGCGGAAGAAGGCAGACCGTGCAAGGTGTTGGACATCGCGGCGGGCCATGGCATGTATGGAATCACCATCGCGCGAAAAAACCCGAGGGCCGAAATTGTAGCGTTGGATTGGCCGAACGTGCTGAGCGTGGCGCAGGAAAACGCTCAGAAATTCGGGGTGGGCGATCGCTTCAGCGTGCGCGGCGGAAGCGCGTTTGAGGCGGAGATGGGCGACGGATACGACTATGTGCTGCTGACCAATATTTTCCATCACTTCGATGTGCCTACCTGCGAGAAGTTGATGCGGCGCGTTCAGGCGGCGCTGAAGCCGGGCGGCAAAGCGATCACGCTGGAGTTTGTGCCCAACGAAGATCGGGTGACGCCGCCGACCGCGGCGGCGTTCAGCCTGATCATGCTGGCGAATACGGACTCCGGCGATGCATACACGTTTTCGGAATATGAGAAGATGTTTCGCAACGCGGGATTCGCGAAGTCGACGCTGCATCCCGTGCCAGAGATGCCGCAGCAAGTGATTGTGTCGGAGAAATCAGCTTGAAGAAAAAGAAAGCGACTGCGAAGGCGAAGAGCAAAAAGAGCACTGGCGCAAAAGCGGCTGGCGGTAAGAGCGCGGGCAGGGTCGACGATGCTGCTCTCCGCAGGCATCTGGTGGATGTGCTAAAGGGTGGATCGGCGCACGTGCACTTCATGGATGCGCTGGAGGAATTTCCTCCGAACAAGCGCGGGACATTTGCGCCCGGACTACCGCACACCGGATGGCAATTGCTGGAGCATTCGCGCATCGCGCAGTGGGACATCCTGGAATTCAGCCGCAACCCGAAGCACGTGTCACCGGGATTTCCCGAAGGCTACTGGCCAAAAACGCCGGGGCCGCCGACCGAAGCGGAGTGGGAAAAGAGCGTGCAGTCGTTCCAGCACGATTTGGAGGAGATGGTCGGGCTGGTGAAAAATCCGCGCAGCGATTTGTTTGGGAAAATTCGGCACGGCGACGGCCAAACCATTCTGCGCCAAGCGCTCGTGCTGGCCGATCACAACGCCTATCACCTGGGCCAATTAGTAGATTTGCGGCGCGCGCTGGGCACCTGGCCGCAACCCTAAGGTATCCGACCTCGGAATATATGTCCGCAGACCTTATGGGCCGGGCCATTGCGCTGGCCCTCGAAAATGTGCGCACCGCTCGCGGCGGGCCCTTCGCCGCATTGGTGGCAAAACACGGCAAGGTAATCGGTGAAGGCGCGAACAGTGTCACCTTCACAAACGATCCGACCGCCCATGCGGAGATCGTCGCGATACGTGCGGCCTGCCGCGCGCTCGACACATTTCAGCTTACTGATTGCGAGCTGTACACCACGTGCGAGCCGTGTCCGATGTGCCTGGGCGCGATTTACTGGGCGCGTCCTGCGCGCGTTTTTTACGCTGGAGTTGCCGCTGATGCGGCGGATGCCGGATTCGATGACGCGTTCATTTACGAAGAGCTGCAACGCCCGCTGGAGTCGCGGCGTATTCCCATGACTCAACTCATGCGCGAAGAGTCGCTGGCAATTTTTACGGCTTGGAAGCAGCAGGCGAACAAAACGGCATACTAATTTACGTTCGTGATTCAAGGCGCCTGCGGCGCGCTGAGATGCACTTAAACGCACCCTACAACGTACGAAGTCGTGGGCTTGCAACCATGCGAAATGGCGGTAGGATGTAGCGTATCGATAGCAAGGCCAGGCGATTACGAATTCGGGAGGCAGTCATGATCTCCATTGAAAATGTTAGCCGGCGTGGATTTTTGAAGGGCGTGGTGGGCGCAGGCGCGTTTGTGCTGGGCGTTCGGCTGATGCCCGTGGATTTGCTGGCGAGCGGTGATGTCGGCACGCTCGATCCGTCTACGTCGATGAGTAAGGCACCGCTGCATCCCGGCGTGTACGTGGCTGTTGATACCGACGGGACGGCGTACATCGTGGCGCATCGTTCGGAGATGGGCAACGGCGTACGGACGGCGCTGCCGCGGATTGTGGCGGATGAATTGGATGCGGATTGGGCGCGGGTGAAAGTGGTACAGGCGACCGGCGACGAGAAATATGGCGACCAGGATACAGATGGGTCGCATTCGGTGGTGACCTTCTTTGTTCCGCTGCGAGAAGCGGGAGCTACGGGGCGGTTGATGCTGGTGCGGGCGGCGGCGCAGCGATGGAATGTGCCGGCGGATGAATGCTCGACAGAATTGCACACGGTGGTCCACAAGAAATCGGGGAAGAAGCTGGGATACGGCGAATTGGCGACGGCGGCGGCGAAGCAAGAGGTGCCGAAGAAAGAAGAATTGAAGCTGAAGCCGCGGAGCGAATGGCGGTATATCGGAAAGGACGCCTCGGGCTACGACTTGACGGATTTGTGCACAGGTAAGGGCGTGTATGGGCAAGACACGCGCATGGCAGGAATGCTGTATGCGACGGTGATGCATCCGCCGGTGATGGGTAGCACGGTGAAGTCGGTGGATAACAAAGAAACGCTGGCGGTCACGGGCGTAAAGGGGACGGAGACGATTCCCACTTACAAGCCGCCGGTAAATATGCAGGCGCTGGGCGGCGTGGCGGTGCTGGCGGACAGTACGTGGGCGGCGATGCAGGGTCGGAAGAAACTGAAGGTGGAATGGGAAGAGAGCGCGCACAAAGTTTTTAATTCAGGGCCGTACCGAAAGGAACTGGAGGAAACGGCACGGAAGCCGGGAAAAGTTATTCGGGAAGTTGGGAACGTCGACGAAGGTTTCGCCAAGGGTGGGAAGGTCGTCGAAGCGGAGTATTACGCGCCGCTGCTGGCGCACGCGTCGATTGAGCCACCGGCGGCGCTGGCGGTTTATCGCGACGGAAAAGTGGAGGCGTGGGCTCCAACGCAGAGTCCACAAGGCGCCCGCGACGCGATTGCCGAGGCGGTGGGCGCGAAGAAAGAAGATGTGACCGTACACGTTACGCTGCTGGGCGGCGCGTTTGGCCGGAAGTCGTTTCCGGATTTTGCGGTGGAAGCGGCGGTGCTCGCGAAGAAGACCGGGAAGCCGGTGAAGGTGGTGTGGACACGCGAGGACGACATTCGATTTGATACGTATCACTCGGTTTCGGCGATGTACATGAAGGCTGCTTTGGGCGGAGATGGGAAGCCTACAGCCTGGCTGCAGCGCACCGTGTTCCCGCCGATCGGGTCGACGTTTGACGCGAATGCAGTGTATTCGGATGCGGGTGAACTGGGGTTGGGATTTTCGGATCTGCCGTACGCGATTCCCAATCATCGGTCGGAGAATGGGCCGGCGACCGCGCACGTGCGCATCGGATGGCTGAGGTCGGTAGCCAACATTTATCACGCTTTTGCAATCCAATCATTTACGGATGAGCTGGCGCACGCGGCTGGCAAGGATCCACTGGAGTACACGCTGGCGCTGCTGGGGCCGGACCGCATCGTGCCAAAGTCGGAGCTGCCGAAGGATTACACGAACTACGGCGGTAACTACGAGCAGTATCCAATCGATACGGCGAGATTTAAACGGGTCGCGCAACTTGCCGCCGAAAAGGCGGGTTGGGGCAAAAAGAAGAACGGAAACGGATTCGGCATGGGCATCGCGGTGCATCGCAGTTTCTTGACGTACGCGGCATCGGTAGTGCAGGTGCAGATTAATGACGCTGGAAAGGTACAGATCACGCGCGTGGATTCGGCGCTGGATGCCGGGACGGTGGTAAACCCGGAGATGGCGCGCAATCAGTTTGAGGGCGCAGCGGTGATGGGCACGAGCATCGCGCTATGGGGAGAAATTACCGCGGCGAACGGCGCTATCGAGCAAACAAACTTCGATACGTTTCCGGTGGCGCGCATGAATTCGGCGCCGCGCGAAACGCACGTACACATTGTGGAGAGCGATGCGGCTCCGGGCGGGATCGGTGAGCCGGGATTGCCAGCGATTGCGCCCGCGCTGTGCAACGCGATTTTTGCGGCGACCGGAAAGCGCATTCGGGAGTTGCCGCTGACTAAGGCCGGGTTGGCGTGAGGGCATACCGAACGGTAGTCGAGTAGACCCAGCCGCTGATCGCGGTGAAGTTAACGGATTAAATTTCCGTAGAAATGAAGAATGTGCCGCGATGCAGACTCTGATGCAGGATGTACGCTACGCGCTCCGAACCTTGGTCAAGAGCCCGGGATTCACAGTAATCGCTGTGTTAACGCTAGCGCTGGCGATTGGGGCGAACACGGCAATCTTCAGCGTAGTGGAGCGCGTACTCCTTCGGCCCCTTCCGTATCCAGAACCTCAGAGACTAGTTGAAATATTCAACACCTATTTCCCGCAGGTGCCACGCGGGGGATTGTCGCCCGGCGACTACGCTGATTGGCGAGAACAAGCCAAGAGTTTCAGCGCGATGGAGGCGTACGCGGAGGTTTCGCAGGGGCTAAACCTGACCGGGGAAGGCGAGCCACAGCGTGTACAAGTGGCTTATGTCAGCGCGGGGCTCTTCCGACTGCTGGGCGCGTCAGAAGCCGCCGGGCGGTTCTTTATTCCGGAAGAAGATCGAGCGGGGCGCGCACCGGTAGTGGTGCTGAGCCATCGGCTGTGGCAAAGCCGGTTCGGAGCCGATCCGAATGCGGTTGGAAAGACGATAACGCTGGACAATCAGCGATACACCGCGGTCGGTGTGCTGCCGGCCAATTTTCAAATGCTGCGCTGGGCGGATGTGTGGATGCCGCTTGGGCAATACAACGACGATCTGACCGAGCACGTGCATCATGCGTTTGTGTCCATTGCGCGACTGAAGCAAGGGACCTCGCTGGCCCAGGCGCGTGAGGAAATCGAAGCTTTGAATCGCGTGGAAGCCGCGGCTTATCCGGACGCACATAAGAATTTCGGAGTAGTGGTGCAGCCGCTGCAAGATCCATCCGCAGCGAAGCTGCGGAGAACCCTGCTGGTGCTTTTCTCTGCCGTGGGGCTGGTCCTGCTGATCGCGTGCGCCAACATTATTAACTTACTGCTGGTGCGAAACGCCAGCCGGGATCGGGAAATCAGCCTGCGGATGGCATTAGGAGCAGATTCCTGGCGGCTGCTGCGTCAGCTTTTGACAGAAAGCACGCTGCTCACATTGGCAGGCGGAGGATTGGGGTTGATCCTGGCGTTCGCCGGGCTGAAGGTGTTGCTGATTTTCGTGCCGGGCGATCTGGCGGTGTTGCAGCATACGAGCCTAAACGGTTGGGTGCTGGCCTTCACGTTAGCGGTTTGTATCACGACCGGAATGGTGTGCGGGGCGGTGCCGGCGCTGCGTACGCTGAGGATCGACATCGCCAGCACGTTGAAGCAGGGGAGCAAAGGGTCGAGCTCGCTGGCTCACCAACGAACGCACAGGCTGTTGGTGATCTCGGAAATCGCGATGGCGATCGTGCCGCTCATCGGAGCCGGCCTTCTTCTTCGCAGCTTGCAGCACCTGCTGATGGTGGACCCCGGTTTCCGTCCCGATCATGTTTTGACGATAGAGGTGCAGGAGGCTGCACTTTCGTTTGCGGAATCCTCGAAGCTCTCTCAGGAGGAGCAAATCAAGCTGGGCGAGGCACAATCGCTGAGATTCGAGCAGATTGCGGCGCAAATTCGAGCGCTGCCGGGGGTCAAGGAAGTAGGCGGAATCGACGATCTGCCGCTGGGCAACGAATTGCGGCAAGCTTCACGGTTCGTGATCGAAGGCCAACCTCTGATCGCGGCGGGTGCTCGCCCGATTGCGCAGACCCGCACGGTTAGCCTGAGCTATTTTGCGGTTGCCGGAATCCCGCTTCTGGCCGGGCGCACATTTACTCCGGACGATTGGAAGGCGTTCCGCTCGGTGGTAATCAATGCTGCGATGGCGCGGCGCTACTGGCCGAAGGGTGACGCGTTGGGTAAACGCATCAATCTTTGCTCGCTCGATCCGAAGCCTTGCTGGCTGGAGATTATCGGCATTGTGGGGAATGTCCACCAGTTTGGGCTGGAAGCTGAACCTACTTACGATACGTACTTCGCCGGCGGGTGGACGCCATATCTGGTGGTAAGGTCTGTCGCAGAGCCAGCAACTTTGGCGCCGTCCATTAGTGAAGTGTTGCACCGGAGCGAGCCCAACCTGCCGATCAGCCGCGCGATCACCATGGATGGCTTGATCTCCGATTCGGTTTCCCCAAGACGATTTTCCGCGGTGCTGATCGGAATTTTTGCCGGGCTGGCACTAATATTGGCGGCGGTAGGAATTTATGGCGTTATGAGCAACGCGGTCAGCGGGAGGCGGCAGGAAATCGGGATCCGCATGGCTTTGGGAGCGCAGCCTGGCGGCGTGAAGAAAATGATCCTGGCGGAATCGGCGCGATTGACGCTGACCGGAGTCGCGGCGGGCCTGGCCGCAGCTTTTGCGCTGGTCCGGTTTCTCGCGAGCCTAATATTCGGAGTCAGCGCGTATGACTGGGTGACGTTTGGCGGGGTGGCGTTGCTGCTTACGGGTGTTGCGCTGGCCGCTTCTTACATTCCTGCGCGGCGCGCGGTGCGGGTAGACCCGATGATTGCGCTGCGTTACGAGTGAGTGGGCTGGGTCGGCTTCGGATGAAGCGATTGGTTGCGTTCGCGTGAAGGTCATTTAAAGTTTGCAAGCGCATTACGAAAAACCTCAGGTCCAAAAGACGGGCCTGAGCTACAGGTGGCGAATCTGAGGCTTTGAAAATCCTGGGGTAAGCTTGAGCTACCTGCTACGTCGGTACGACCTTGCTAATTCGGTTTCTCGCTGGAATATTCGAGTTCATAGAGTTGCTGGAGGCCGGTGCGCTTGAGCAATTCTTGCACTTCGGATGGGGAAAGCCTGCGACCAGGGCGCTGCTCTGCGTTGGCAAAGGAATAGCCAGCGACAGCCATCACCGCGGTGTGGATGGCGAGCATTCGCGGATCGACACGCTCGAAGGTGTCAATAATCGTGTGGTGCCGCGAATCGTAATCTCCGGGTTCCACCCTTAAGGAATAAATCGGCAGGCCGGCGACGATGAAAGTTTCCTGATCGGAATCAAAATCCGCGTCCAGGAAAACTTTGTCCGCGCCAAGCGGTGCCAGGGGTTTCAGCAGAGTCTTCGAAATTGCTTCCATATCCTGACGCCCGTGAATGGCGAAGCCGACGGGAGGATGCGCGCCGGAATCGACGTTGAACACGGCGCGAATTTTCTCTAGCTCGTTCTTGTGCTGCGAAACGTAGGCTCGGGAGCCGTTGGAGAGTTCCTCCTCGCCTGAAAAAAATACGAAACGAATGGTGTGCTTGGGCTGGATGCGCAGAAGCTTGAAGATGCGAGCGGCTTCGAGCACGGCGGCGACGCCCGCGCCGTTGTCGTTCGCGCCTTGCGCGGGATCCCAATCGTCAAAGTGTGCGCAGAGGAGGACCATTTCGCTCGGATCGGAACCCTGGATATCGGCGACCACGTTGCGTTCTTTGCCGGGACCGGAGAAAGAATTCTGGACATCGAGGCGTATCTTGACGTCGCCCCGGGCGAGAAGACGGCGGAGAAAAGCGGCGTCGTCGCTGGCGATGGAGATGACGGGAAGCGGCGCTCTCGGATAAAATCCGAAGGCGGAGGTATACACCATGCGGTCGGGCTTGTCGGAGACGATGAACATGGCGGACGCGCCAGCTTCCGCCAAGCGACGAGCGATGATGGCACGAGCGCCGACGTAGGCGCTGGAGCTGCCACCGCTGCGCAGATCGACGATTACAGCCGCGCCGCGCACGCGAGCGGGAATCGGGTCGCGATCGCTGCCAATGGGACCGAAATCGACTACTGGGACTTCAATGGGGCCGGAAGTACCGGGAACCCACCCGTAGGAACCGATAATAAGCGCGCGCGTGACAGGGCTGACCACCTGGCCTGTTGCGGGCCCGTGATTCCAGGTGCTGGTGAGGTCGTATTCTTCAAGATGCGCAGAGTCGATGCCGGCGTCTTTCAGGGTCTTCAGGATGAGCTCAGCTGCGGCTCGATCTCCGGGAGTTCCGGTGATGCGGCCACCAATGGTATCGGTGAGAGTTTCGAGGAAGGCCAGCGCTCCACCTCGCGTCATAGAATAGCCAACGATGCGCGCGATTTCGTCGTCAGCTTGGGTGGGTGACTGTGATTGCGGCCCAGCAGACTGCGCTAGAGTGGCGGCGACGAGCGTTGTGAGAATTATCCAGACAGAACGGACCATTGAGACCTTCCTTCTCGGTTGCTCAATTCAGGATGTAGCGGCCAATTCGTAGAGGAACTCTACGTAGGAGCGCGTTGCGCCGTCGAGGCCTTGCACCTTTGGGTTAGCAGACTCGATTACGTAGTATTCGTCGGGGGCGTGAGCGCCGCTGCCGTGGCCGAGGCCGAAGTGGCCGGCGGGGAGACGCAGCGGGTCGCCCGTGAAAACGTAGCCGGGCCAGGAGCCGGCGTTGCGCGGCAGTAGCACGGGATCGATTCCGTGGCGGCGATAGACGGCGTTAGAAACGCGAATCATCTCGGCGTCGGCGGGCGTGCTGGTGGGATCGTAGCCGCCGCTCATTTTCACTTCGATATCGGCGAAACCTTTTTTGGCGAGATGCGCTTTTAGCGCAGCGAGCGCTTCGGCGGCGGTCATATCGGGGACGAGGCGCATATCGATTTTCGCGACGGCGCGGCCAGGAAGAATGGTCTTGCCGCCGGGGCCGGTGTAGCCGCCGACTAATCCTTCGATATTCACGGTGGGACGCGACACCAGGAGTTCGAGAGCTTCTTGCCAGCTTACGTCGTGGACCCAGTGATCGACGCCGAGGAGTTTTTTGGCGTTGGCTTCGCTTAGGCGATTGGCGGCCTCGGCGATCATTTTCTTTTCGGCGGCGGAGACTGGCCGAGCTTTGGCGGCGAAGCCTTCGATGGCAGGCTCGTTGCCGTCGGGCGAGACGAGCGTAGCGAGGGCTTCGACGAGATGCCAGGCGGGACTGTCGAGGCGGGCTTTGTTGCTGGAGTGCACGTCTTTGCGCGGACCGCGACCCCATTTTTCGCCGCTGGAGATGAGCTCGAGTTCAACGACACCTTTGGCGCCCAGGGTAATGGTGACTTCGCCATCGAGTCCTTGGGACGATGAGGGCATGAAGATGCCGCTGCACTTCTTCACGGCGGCGAGGACGTCGGGGCGATGCACGACTTGATGGAAATGCGGGGAGCCGATTTCCTCTTCGCCTTCCGCTACGAAAACAAGATCTACGGGAAGCTTGCGGCCGGCGCCGTGGATAGCGTGCAAAGCCGCGAGAAATGTCGCTTCAGGACCCTTTTGGTTTACTGCGCCGCGGCCGACGACAACTTTGCCGAGACCAGGCTTGTCGATGAGCGCGGCGTCCCATGGAGGCGAAGACCATTCGGCGGGATCGACTTGCTTTACGTCGTACATGAAGTAGAGGCCGAGCGTTTTGGGAGCGCCAGCGTCGAGAGTGGCGAAGATGCCGGGCTGGCCGTCGGTGGGGACTTTTGTGACTTGGCTGAAGCCGGCGTCGCGTAGCATTTGCATGGTGAGTTCGCAGCCTTCATTCATGCCGCGATTTTCCGCGGCGATAGAGGGCTGGTGAATCCAGGTTTGCAGGCGCTTGAGGGATTCGTCGTGACTCTTTTGGATTTCGGCGAAGATGGGGTCGAGGTCGGAGGGGGCGGCCGCTGCTTGCGTCCAGCGAGGTAAGGCCAGGCCGACAGCGGTTGCGGCGGTGGTTTGTAGGAATTTTCGACGATCGGTCATATTGGTCCTCCACTCGTACTATCCCGTGCAAATTAGATAGGGCGAGAGACTACACTTTTTTGTCTTGCGGCAAAAGCCTTCTCGTGTAGGAACCGTGAAGGTGGCGGCAAGACCGCCGCACTCCAAAATTTCTTAGTGGGCGGGCTCCAGGATTAGTTTTTGGACGCGCCAGTTCAGGATTTCGGCCACGTAGAGCTCGTTCTCGCTGGGGCAGGCGATCTCGTGGACCCAGCCGAAGTCGCCGGGTTGCTTGCCGGCTTGACCAAACATGCCAAGGAGTTTGCCGTCGAGGCTGAGTTTATAGATGCGGCCCGGGAATGCGTCGGAGGTGAAGAGGACTTGGTTCGGCGGTGGTGTAATGCAGATCGTCCAGGGAGCGCCGGGGGCCATGGTGCCGGTGTTTTGCACGGGGCGATTGCCAATGGCGGGCCGGGCATTGGCGGGTGCGGGGACGTCGATCGTGATTTGGCGAAGGAATTTACCGTCGGTGTCGAAGACTTGAATGCGGCGATTGCCGCGGTCAGCGACATAGATATTGTCGTGTGCATCGGCACCGACGTTGTGGGGCGTGTTGAATTGGCCGGGCTGATCGCCGGGCTCGCCCCAGGATTTTAGCCAGACACCGTCCTTGTCGGCTTTGGCGATGCGGGAATTGACGTAGCCGTCGCTGATGTAGGTGTTGCCGGCGGAGTCCCAAGCCATGTCGGTGACTTGGCGAAACATGCCGTCGACGGGGGGAAGCGGTGGCTTGGGATGCTTGAGCGGCTCGGTGCCTTCGTCGGAAGCTTCCTGCTTTCGACCGAAGACCATGACGACGCGGCCTTGCGGATTGAATTTGATGACCATGTCGGAGCCTTTGTCGGCGACCC
>Ga0307478_10001622_pt1 | contig 19057 bp, 16 predicted proteins | sample atmos_gasesECM4C_2_FD_203713 | JGI IMG/M metagenome (GOLD analysis project Ga0307478, IMG submission 203713) | Hardwood forest soil microbial communities from Morgan-Monroe State Forest, Indiana, United States - atmos_gasesECM4C_05 | ecosystem: Environmental > Terrestrial > Soil > Temperate... | reverse complement strand
GAGGGGCGCGATGATTGACTTGATGAGGTTAAGGAAGATGTCGCGCAGGAAGTAGACGGCGTTCCCCCAATCGGGCCGGAAGTAACCGACGGCACCGCCGACGAGGAGCCCGATGAAGATCTGGGTGGTGAGGGAGGGGCGATACCAGGGGCGGCGTGGAGATTCGGCGGGCATCGTCGAAACAGTAAACCGGGCGCGGGTCTCATGTGCAACGCGGAATCCGCTTCATCGCCGAACGACGCCGAATCTCGAAAAGCTGAAATTCTGAAACGCTGAAAAGCTAAAATAATTTCAGCATTTCAGTTTTTCAGCTTTTCAGCGTTTGTTCTCCGATGTTCTTAACGCACCTGAGCTGCACGAACTGTGGGACGCGACATGAGTGGCTGCAGTTGCAGAACCTCTGCACGAAATGCCAGAAGCCGCTCTTTCCGGTTTACGATCTGGCGGCGGTCGGCAAGGCGCTGAAAAAGGAAGATCTGGCGACGCGCAAGAAATCGCTCTGGCGATATCGCGAAGTGTTGCCGTTGCCGGCGAACGTCGAGCCGGTGTCGCTCGGCGAAGGAGGAACGCCGTTATTGCGCGCCAAAAGATTCGGGAACGCGAACGGCCTAACGAATCTTTGGGTGAAAGACGAAGCGCAGAATCCGACGCAGAGTTTCAAGGCGCGCGGGATGACGACGGCGGTGTCGATGGCGAAACATCTCGGCGCGACGAAGCTGGCGGTGCCATCGGCGGGGAATGCGGGCGGAGCGCTGGCGGCGTATGCGGCGCGGGCGGGACTCGAGGCGCATATCTTCATGCCGAGCGATACGCCGCGGGCGAACATTATCGAGTGCCGCGAGCTGGGGGCGCACGTGGTTCTGATCGACGGGCTCATTACTGATTGCGGCGCGGAGATCGCGAAACGGAAAGCGGCGGAAGGCTGGTTCGACATGTCGACGTTGAAGGAGCCGTATCGGGTCGAGGGCAAGAAGACGCTCGGCTACGAGTTGGCGGAGCAAATGGATTGGACGCTGCCGGACGTGATCCTCTATCCGACCGGCGGCGGGACGGGACTGATTGGGATGTGGAAGGCGTTCGATGAAATGGAAGCGTTGGGCTGGATCGGCCCGCAGCGGCCACGAATGTTTACGGTGCAGGCAAGCGGTTGCGCGCCGATCGTGCGCGCGTTTGAAGCGGGAGAAAGGTTTGCCGCGGAATTTCCGAACGCGCACACGCTCGCCTCCGGGTTGCGAGTGCCGAAAGCGGTCGGCGATTTTATCATGCTCGATATTTTGCGCGCGTCGGGCGGCGGCGCAGTCACGGTCGAAGACGATGAGATGATCGGCGCGACGCGCGAAGTGGGGGCGGCCGAAGGCCTCTTCGTCGCGCCGGAAGGAGCGGCCTGTTTCGTGGCGTTGCGGAAGCTTCTCTCGGCGGGAAAAATCGCGGCGGACGATCGCGTCGTCATATTTAATACCGGGTCGGGGATAAAGTATCTCGATTGCTACGACGGCGCGTAATCTTCCTCTACCATTGTCATTCTGAGTCCGGCAGCTGCCGGACTGGGGATGACAGTTTAAGGGAACGAAACATTTTGCTCGCTCGCGCCGGGGCAGGCCTGCTAGCAATGACGCTCCTATGCAGGGAAAACCACCTCCGGGCCAGGGTCCGAAAGCATCGCAGCCGCCGCCGTCCGGCGGGGGACCGCAGAGTGCGCAAGGCCCGCAAGCGGGGCCGCCACCGCCGCCGGTGCCGCCGGGAGCTTTGCAGGGAATGGCGCCGCCCGCGGGTGCCGACCTGAAACGAAAAGGTCGTGGCGGCGCCGGCGTGCAGTTGAGCGATGTGGGCTGGGGCAAGATCTTCACGCTCGGGTGGAAGCTCCTGGGCTTTTTCAAATTTCTCGCGATCGCCTACTGCCTGATGATGCTGGTGCAAAACGTCGTCAACCTCGGCATGTCGCAGCTCATCGGCGAAGTGACAAAGGCACTCCACGCCGTGGCAAATACAACGGCGCCCGACGATTCGGCGACGCCGACGAACGCTCCTCCAACCAAGCCGGCGGCTCCACCGGCCGTGGTCCCGAAAGCGCCGTCCGATACTGCGGCGCAGCAGAAGGAAGATCCGAAGAGCCGGCTGCTGTGGGTCTCGCTGGGGTGGGCCGTCTTCGCCCTGGTGGCGCTGGGTCTGGGTCTTCCGATGCGGACGATCTCGACCAAACTCGATCTGGCGCTCTCCAATAAACTGCGGAGCCAACTATTTGCGCGGTTGCTTCGGCAATCGCCCGAATTTTATCACACCCATGAGTCGGGTGAGCTGAACGCGATCGTGAACCAGTTCACCGTGGAAGCGTCGATGACGTTGCGCCAGGTGAGCATAGATATGGTGCTCCAGATCGTGACGCTGGGCATCACGGTCGGATTGCTCATTTACAACTTCAAAATGGGCGACGGTCCGCCGCCCACAATCGGGGGCATTCCGATTCCGCCCTGGGCCATCCCCCTTGCCATCGTCCTGTTCGCCTTTGTCTCGCCCTGGATCACCGGAAAGCTCTCGAACAAGGTCCGTGACGTCTCGCGCGACCTCCAGGAAAAAATGGTCGCGCTCAACAGCCTGGTCACGGGCGCGATGCAATCGCCCGAGGAAATTCAGGCGATGGAGGCCGAGCCGATGTTCGTGGCCAAGCACGACAACCAGCTCCATTCGCTTCTGCGTTCGCGCGTGAGGAACACGGTGACAATGGAATCCATGGGGCTCATCAGCAGCCTGCCCGGCTGGTTCGTCCAGGTCGTGATGCTCGCGTTCGGCATCTACGCGGCCTACAGGTCGGGCAACCCGGCGGCGGCAGGCAACGTCGTCGCTATTTTCCTGCTTACGCCGCAATTGATGGGACCGATCCAGGCGCTTTCAGTTTATATCATCATGGCCGGAAGTGCGTGGCCACGGATCGAGACCGTCAACGAGATGATGGAGTCGAAGGCGCGCCGTGAAGAAAAATCGGGCACGGTGAAAGTGGATTCGGTCGAGCCGACGCTGGCCGCGAAGGACCTCACGTTTTCCTACTCGTCGGGCACACGAAAAATCTTCGACAACATTTCGTTCGAGATTCCGCCGGGGAAAATCACCGGGTTCGTGGCGCGGATGGGGCAGGGGAAGACGACGTTCTTCAAGCTCGCGCTCCGTTTTTACGATCCGCAACAGGGCGCTGTCCTGCTGGGCGGCCGGCCGGTGGGCGATTATGCCAGCGACAATCTTTATGAGCACATCGCGATGATGTCGCAGTTTCCAGCGTTCTTTTACGATACGCTGCGCGCCAATATGCAGATGGCGAAAGGGGACGCGACCGACGAAGAAATTCGCGCGATCTGCGAGAAGACCGGGGTCTGGAAAATCTTGCAGGCCGGAGTGCGGGGCAACCCGCTCGATGAAGAGTTCGCCGCCGCGCGCCGGCTTTCCGGAGGGCAAAAGAAGCTGCTGGCACTCACCCGTTGTCTCCTCCGCAATCCTTCGATCCTGTTCCTCGACGAGCCAACCGTCGGCATGGACAACCGGGAGAAATTTTCGATGCTCGAGATCATCAAGCAGGCGCTCAAGGGCCACACGGTCATGGTGGTGGATCACGATCTGCGGTGGCTGGTGCCGTTCTGCAATTATTTCGTCGTCCTCGATGACGGAAAGATCGCCGAACAAGGGACTTCAGAGGAATTGCTGGCGCGGCGCGGCCTGTTTCACGAGCTTTATCACGCGGAAGATTCCAAGCCGGAAAGCGCGGACGACGCCCACGGGGCGGCTCCGCCGCCGCAGATGGCAGGAATAGCCGGGAAGCGTGGGCCCGGGTGATTCAACAAGGCGGATCTGGTTCCAAATAAGAGAAGGATGCATCGTCCCCAGGAAAAAAATTCGCAAGAAGCGGGAATGGATGAGTCTAATCACAGTTGGCGAGGCAAGCGGGAAAAAAGGTTCTTGAACCGCCACGAAAGAAAATGAGAATTTGCTGCTGCATCGAGTGATGTGACGGCGAGTTAAAAAGCAACAAAGAAACGAAAGGAAAGTTAGTTATGGCTGACGAAAAAACAGGCAAGAAGCCCTCGGATCAAGGTGGCGGCGGCGCGGAAAAAGGCGCGGATGCCGGAGAAGCGGGCGGTCGTTCGCGACAGCTGCTTTACACATGCTTCAATGACGGCGCCGGGAACTACATCGACCCAAGTTGGAGATGGTTCACCTGCTGGCGTTGCGGCGCGTTGAACTACACCTAAGCAATCAGGTACGCGGAAGAGCAGGGTTCCATGCCCTGCACTTCCTGGCCTGGCCTCGAAAACTCCGACCGGAGGGCGAGCCCAGGCAAGGAAGAAATATTTATGGCTGGCGAGAAATCGGGCAGAAAACCGGATAAGCAAGGCGGACCCGGAATGGAAAAAGACCCGCCGGAGTCAGTCGAAGCGGCGCCGCGCTCGAAGCGCATGGCTTACATTTGTTGGAACGACGGGGCTTCGAATTTCGTCGAGCCGGGCTGGGAATGGTTTACCTGCTGGCGCTGCGGCGCCCTGGTTTACACAGCTTAGGCGGAATTCATAGATCCGCGGGGCGAACCGGCGTGCTCCGCTCCCGGTTCCGCGGCTTCTCGCTCGCGTCCCACAGAAATTCGCCCGTTCCTTCGAGGGCGCGCCCCCGCCGCAGTCGTTGCGTGACAATTCCCAAGGCCAATTTTTTCGCTCGAAATTTTTTGCTAACGGCGAGCGCGACGTTACGTTGCGATCTCCCTTTCTCGCCATGATGATTCAAAACCGGTTGCTCCTTGTCTCGTTCGTCTTTCTTGTTTCGGCCACCGTTTGGCTTCCGGCCGCCAAAGCCCAGAGCGCGGATTTGGCCGTCACGAAGGTCGGCCCCGCCCAAGCCGCGGCTGGATCGGATGTGACCTACACGATCGACGTGTTTAACAACGGCCCGGACGACTCCGCCATCGCCAGCTTGAGCGACCCCGTGCCATCCGGCACCGCGTTTAAGTCGGTTACTGCTCCAGCCACCTGGACGTGTACCAATCCTGATCCTCAGCAAGGTAACACTCTTAACTGCACCAGTAATTCCACTCTTCCTCCCGGGAGCGACGATACATTTACTTTCGTAGTCACGATCGGTCCCGCGGCACCGCCAGGCTCGGAGATCACGAACGTTGTCACGGTGGACAGCCCGACCGATCCCAATAGCGAGAACAACAGCTCCACCGTCGTGACGACGGTGTCGGGAGGGACAACTGCCGATCTGGCAGTGACTAAGACGGTAAATACCGATCAGGCGCTGCACAATTCCGATGTGACTTACACGATCCAGGTCACCAACAACGGTCCTGACGCTGCGGCTACGGTCGAATTGGACGATACCTTTCCTAGCGATATGGTCGCTGGAAGTGCGCCCGTTCTTCAGCAAACCTCTGGACCGGCCTGGAACTGCAATGCTCCCAACCCGGGATCTGGAGGCACGGTCGTCTGTACTATCGACCCCCTTCCAGTCGGCAGCAGTAGCACCTTTGTTCTGAAAGGACACATTCCGTTGACAGCATCTGCCGGCGCGATTTACACAAATACAGCTTCGGTTACTACTTCATCGGATGATCCGAATCCTGAAAACAACAGCGCTGACGCGACCACAACGGTAGTCGCAGCAGCTCCTAGTCTTACTACCCAGGCATCGTCAACCGTATCACTCGGTAACGCTATTTCAGATATGGCCACGCTTTCCGGCGGATCGGGCGCCACTGGGGCGATCAACTTCGCGGCCTTTGGGCCGAATGATTCGAGCTGTAGCAGCCCTCCGGTTTTTACCTCGACAATAGGTGTAACTGGAGATGGCCAGTATAACTCTGGCTCCTTTGTCCCATCCGCGGCCGGTACCTACCGCTTCATGGCCAACTATAGTGGCGATGCCAATAACAAAGCTACCGCCACGGTTTGTGCCGATCCTGCCGAGTCGGTTGTCGTCACCCAAGGCAATACGACAACGGGCGTGGCTTCCTCAGCGAATCCATCTACTTCGGGCCAGAGCGTGACCTTCACAGCCACGGTCGCTGCAACGGCTCCTGCAACTGGCACGCCTACCGGGACGGTTCAATTCGTTATCGATAACTCAAACGCCGGATCGCCTGTTCCGCTGAGCGGTGGGATGGCGCAAAAGAGCACTTCCTCGCTTAGCGTCGGCAATCACACCGTCGTCGCCCAGTACAGCGGAGATACCAATTTCAACAATAGCGCCGCCACACTCTCTGGCGGTCAAACCGTCAATCCCGCACCGACACCCACGGCTACGGCTACCGCGACACCTACCGCGACACCTACAGCCACGCCCACGGCAACACCTACGCCCACCCCGGCCCAGTCCTTGAACATTTCCACCCGATTGCGCGTTCAAACCGGCGACAATGTAGGAATCGGCGGCTTTATCATCCGAGGCAATGCTTCCAAGCCGGTGGTCTTGCGGGGCCTAGGGCCTTCGCTGGTCAGCTCCGGTGTGCCTGCCGCCAGCGTGCTGAACGATCCGTTCCTGGAACTGCACGGACCGAACGGCGCTCTTATCTCGTCGAACGATAACTGGAAGGACAGCCCGCAAGCGGCCCAGATCCAAGGTACGGTGTTCCAGCCGAAAGACGACCGCGAATCAGTCATTCTGGCTACGCTGCCGCCGGGAATTTACACGGCGGTCTTAAAAGGGGTCGGGCAAACAAGCGGCATCGGATTGATAGAAGTCTACGATAACAATCAGACGGTAGACTCCGACCTGGCTAACATCAGCACTCGCGGCTTCGTCCAGACTGGCGATAACGTGATGATCGGCGGCTTCACCCTGGGCGGGAACAACAACCCGGCGCGAATAGCAGTGCGCGCCCTTGGCCCTTCGTTGGCTAACTCGGGTTTGAGTAATGTCCTGGCAGATCCGACTCTCGAGCTGCACAACGCGAACGGAACGATCATGGCCTCAAACGACGACTGGCAGAGCGACCCCGTCTCGGCCGCGCAACTCTCGGCTAATGGACTGGCGTTGCCCAATCCGAAGGAGTCGGGCATCTTTACTTCGCTGGCGCCGCCCGGACAGTTTACCGCGATTGTAGCCGGCAAGAACGGCGGTATCGGTATCGGATTGGTCGAGATCTATAACTTGCGATAGTTGCCTCGTTGCCGTGGCGAAGATCATGGACCGACGTCGTAGACTTCGACGACACCGGTAGAGTAATTTTCTTCCGCAAGCAGAATGCACCAATCACGCACTGCCTGAGGAAACTGTGCGCTCCTTGAATTGGAGCGAGCCAGAACGGTTTCGCCCGATTTGGTGGGACCCGATCCGCGAATAAAGGAAACTGAAACGTGGATAGACAAAGGGACTTCCACAACTTACGAAGCCGCGAATCCACGTTCGCATAAAACCCTTTCACCACTTGATCGCGCGGATACTCCGACTTGATGTCCCAGTCGATATTCACGGCAGTGTGGCCGCGCCAATTACCGCTTCTCGGCCGCCGCTCGATTTGCTAAACCGAGTGATCCAAAGCGGCGTTAGTCCTAAACGCAAAGAGGCCGCAATCCTGAGATGGAATATTTTTGCTACTCGCTGGTTGCAATCGTTGTGCTCTACGCGCTCGGGCTCGGGTTTACCATATTCCTTCTGCCCGAATCACTCCGGCGCTACACCCTTATCCTGGCGCCTTGGATCGGATACTGTTACGTAGGCTTAGCGTGTTGGCCCGTTTTTTATTATGGAGGGAAAATTGGCCCAGGCACCTCCAGAATAATTGTACTTGCTCCGGTTCTATCGCTGATCATAGAGCTAGTCAGGAGACGCCGACCCAACCTGAGACATGCTATCATGTCCGGGCCGACGCTGGGTGCTTTGGCAATAGCTGGAGTGGGTTTTGTCGTTGTTTCTATCCCTGTTTTCTGGACGGCTGGCAGGCTGACAACAGTTTCACTGGGGAATAATGATATCGCAGCGTTCGGAGCCATCGCCCGGTACTTATCGGAATTTGCGCGCAATTCAACAGAGGGCTTTGTCGGACAGCTTCCATTCGAATTGGGCGCAAAAGAGTTCTATTTTGGACCGCCGGCTTTCGCGGCTTTCGTAGGTCGACTCCTGGGGTTAATGCCTCATCAAGACCTGAGTCTGTGCGTCTTCCTGCTTTTTGCCTTGGACGCGGCGCTGATATTCATTTTTTTATACGACACACTTCAGCTGAGCACAGGCTGGGCTTTGTTCGGCGTCGCATTTGTTGGCTTTCACCCGATGAACCAATTCATTGCGCTCGAAGGCTTTTTGCCACAGATCGTTGGGACCGGTTTCGCGCTGCTCATATTTTGGACGGACACAAAACTACTCGAAAACAAGAGTTGGAATGTCGACACAACGAAATTGTGGTTATTGCTTACCTTGTTTACGTGCGGACTTCTCTTGAATTATCCGCACATGTTGCTTTTCGTTTGGCCTTTTGCCGGTGTCTATTTAATCGTTTCAGCGTTCCTTGAGAGAAGTTTACATGGAATTAAAATCTGTGCGGTGGCGAACATCTTGGCAGTTCTGGCGACTGCGATGATCCTTCCGCAGCGGATTGGATCGTTTCTAAGGCTAGTAATGTCTTACACGTCAGTGGAAGCGGGATGGTTCATTCCGTGGATGGCGCCCCATTATGTCATCGGTCTGATGTACAAAAATCCTTTTCTCGAGCTGGTGGAGGATTGGCGGGTCCATTTAACATTATCGGTGTTGGTGACGCTGGTGCTTGTATATGCGATGTATGTTGCTCATCGCAGCGGGTTTCGTCGAATCGTGACTTTGGGATTCGCGTGTGCTGCAGTCTACGCAGGGGGGTTCCTCTTTGCTATCATGGAGCAAAAAGATGGGATCTTGGGTGGTTATAGATCTTTCAAGCTAGTGAGTTCCTTCCTCCCGTTTTTCGGTGCCACAGTTGTCTCGTTAGCCGCGGTCGTCAAAACTAGATATCGAAGGATTGACCTGGCCGTCAAGTTGGTCGCGGCTGCTGCCGTGATCACGAGCTATGCGATGGCCGATAGGGTGATGCTACAACCTGGTCGGTTTCTGAGGGTCGAACCGCAATATGAAAGCTTGCGTGGTCTCGAGCGCGCGAAGAGCGTGCAATCGATCAACGTCATTGCCGATGATTATTGGCCGACATTGTGGGCCGCATATTTCCTGATGCATAAGACGCTTTACCTTGCCCATCAAAGCTACTATGGCACGAGCGAGCTCGTTGGAGAGTACGACCTGGAAGATAATGTTAGCTCGCGTTCTCAAATTGTTCATGTAAAGCCTATCGATACAGCGACGGTCGCAAGACTAAACGAGCGATTTACCCTGGTTGGGCCTTTAAGACGAAGGATCAGAGCCAAATTGGGCGTGGGATGGCATCTTGGGGAAATTGGCCATGTTTGGTCGGGAAAGGACGGTAAGCGGGCTTCAATTATTCTACATTCGCTGAACGACGGCGTGAAGGTTTGTCTGACATTGATTTGTTCCCCTTTGCGAAGAGATGACAGGCTAACGCTGCAATTTCACGGCAACCGGCTCAACCCTACCATCGATTACGAGGCCGATGGAGACGAGGAAATTAAAGTGTCCGAGCTAGTACTTAATAAAGGAGACAATGAGGTGGATATTATCTCCGAACTCGATCCAATTCCGCCCAGCGCCTCGGATCCGAGACCGGTCTCGCATTTGTTCACTTCTGTCGAGATTGACGAACTTCCCCCCGCGCAGGCGCCCGCATCTGCGACCGGACTGGATGCTATGGCCGATCAAGCCGCGTCCGTGCTGCGTGGCCGGCAGAGCGCGGCCGGGTACTGGCTCACTTCCTACACGTCGGGGATGCAGTTCGAGGCGCCCCAGGCGGAAATGAATACATTCCTGACCGCGATGATGGTGGATTTCCTGTCGCCGATCGCGCGTGAACACAGTCTGGACGAAACGGTGGCGCGCGCGCGATTGCACCTCGCGGCACAAATCGAGAGCAACGGGCTGGTCCGGTATCACGGCCTACCAAACGCGCCGACTATCAACACACTGGGGTACGTCATTACTCCGGACGCTGACGATACTGCGCTGGCCTGGAGGATCGCTGGCGGCAACGCTGCAGACGCACGACGGGAACCGATGCTAAAGGAGCTTGCGGCTTATCGCGACTCTCGGGGCCTTTACCGGACGTGGCTCGCACCGCGCGAGCAGTATCAGTCCCTCAATCCGGGCCGCGATCCAAACCCGGCAGACGCCACTATTCAGATGCATGTTTATCTGATGCTCCGGGAGCTCGATCCGCCTGCCGCGCAGAGCCTCTGTTCTGCGCTGCAGCGTTCCATCGGCAACGACGATCTCTGGGTGTATTACGCCAAAGCTCCCCTGATACCGTACCTCCGCAGCGCCGAACTGCGGCAGCGAGACTGCGCCGTTCCGCTACCGACGGATCGGCTGGCACATTCCGCGGCCGGACAGGAAGTCTGGAGCGAGGTGGCGCGACGGCTCGTCGCGACGATGGTGTCACCTCCGAGCCCGAGCGATCGCCAGGCAATGTTCGATCTGCTAGCACGGATCGGTAATAACGACTTCGCCGAACTCCGCCGGGCGCCGCCACTGCTCTACCACAACGATCTGACCGCGACGGTGCCGAGGTACTACTGGTCCGAGGATTTCGGCTATGCGCTCTGGCTGAGGCTCTACGATGCGGCTCGCTCGGAGGCAATTCTTCGGCGATAACTGCGCGATGACCTCGCGATCCTCTCTGCGGCGCTACGCGCGAGCGATAAAGCACTTTGCGGCTGCTAGGACGCCAGACGTGTTAGCGCTCCAAGCTACACCGTTTTTGGGTGCACTCTTCGGGAGTGTCGGCCGCGAAGGGGTCGCCTTTGATAGAGTCTTTTTCCTCCTTGCCGGCAGCGTCGCGCTCACGGCCCACGTCTTCGTGTTCAATGATTGGGCCGGGCAGAGCAGCGATGTCAGCGATCCACGGCGAGCAACGGGAGTCTTTGGACGCCGCGGCATAAGCAGCCGGGATGTCGCGGGTCTTGCCGTTGCTCTGCTCATAGCGGCCACACTGATGCTGGCTGTCGTCGGTTCTCTCACCGTGCTCCTCGGCGCAGCAATCGCTGCTCTCAGTTTCCTCTACTCCGGCTCGTCCTTCTTCGGCAAAGGCAGGGCAATCGTGGCCTCGCTGATCCACGTGGTCGGAGGCGCGTTCCATTTCCTGCTCGGTTACACCGTCGGTCACGCCGTCGACGCTCGGGGCGTTGCGATCGGTATCTTCTTCGGCCTCGTATTCGTTGGGGGACATCTGAACCAAGAAGTGCGCGACTGTGATGCCGACCTGCGCAACGGGATTCGCACCAACGCCGTCGTATTTGGCCGCTGGCGCACGTTCCTTTCGAGCCTGTTAGTCTTCACCGCCGCCTACGCTATGCTCGCCTTCCTGGTCTTGCTCGGGATTCTGGCGCGGCCGCTGATATGGGGCATGCTTTTATGGCTGTGCCACGTCACGTGTTCACTGCGGGCGTTCCGAAGCGGCCTCGGATTCGAAGCGGCGCGATGGATGCAACGGCGGTATCGCCTGCTATTCGCGGTGCTCGGGTTGGCAATGGTGTTAACCGCGCCGCCAGTGACCGAGCTCGCGCGCCGCGCGTATAAGCACGCTCACGGCCGTGCGGCAATCCACGTTGAAGACATTGAACGTCTCTTTCACAGGAGCTAATTTACCGTTTGGCCCTTGTGGGCAGGTCGAGACCATAAGTTGTATTTGAGGATGGCGTACACCGCCCAAAGCCCATCGCGCCAACCGGTCTTCTTCCCTTCTGCATAAGTTCGACCGTAATAGGAAATTCCTACTTCATAAATGACCAAACCACGCCTCGCAATTTTCGCAGTAATCTCCGGCTCAAAGCCGAAGCGATTTTCCTCAATCTCTATGGACTGGATTACTTCGCGCCGGAACGCTTTATAGCCTGTCTCCATATCGGTAAGGTTCAAATTAGTAAGCATATTCGAAAGCAAGGTCAGGAACTTGTTCCCGATCATATGCCAGAAATAGATAACGCGGTGCGCCTCCGCACCCATAAAACGAGATCCAAAGACAACATCTGCGGAGCGGCTCATGATTGGGTCTATTAGCTTCGCGTAATCCATCGGGTCGTACTCCAAGTCAGCGTCCTGAACAATTACAATATCGCCAGTCGCAGCTCGGAAGCCGCTGCGGAGAGCCGCGCCTTTCCCCTGATTGGTTTGATGATAAATGATTCTTTCTACCATGCCGGATAGTTTCTGGCGCAATAGTTCAGCCGTGCCGTCGGTCGAAAAATCGTCGACTAAGATTATCTCCAGTGACGGGATAGGTGCCGACCTGACTGCGGCAACGATTTGTTCGACCGTGTTACGCTCATTATAACACGGAATGACAACCGAGAGCTTCATGAAGAGGGCTCAATTATTGAACGGCAATTCATAGAGCGATCAATCGCTTACCAGATACCTCACTTCTGGATGGTCGTGTCAATTATCAAATGCCCTGTTAGGTCCGATACGTAAGCCAGCTCGACGTCGAGCCCGCCTGTTCGAGACGCGGGGGACCGCCGAGATCAAGCGCTAACTTTCAGTTGTCGCATGAGACGGTGCGCCGAACAATGTCCCCGGCGGGAATCGAACCCACATTTAAGGTTTAGGAAACCCTCGTTCTATCCGTTGAACTACGAGGACAAAATCATCATTTTTGTTGCTTGTGTCACCCGTTTGTGTAACCCTCGGTTTGGCATGAGCAAAAGTGGCAGTAATCATGACGGGAAAAAGCGGTTTCAAAAGGTCGGGCCGAATCTCTATCGAGACGCGGCAGGACGCTATTATGTTTTTGTCAAAAGAGCGGGCAAGCAATTTCGCCGGAGCCTGAAGACTAGCGATCCCGCTCTAGCTAAACGAAGGCTGCGTGAGTTTCAGGACCGCGCCGGGCGCCTAACAACGGATGGAACGGGAAGTTCGATCCGCTTCGATGAACTCGCAAAGCGATGGCTTGATGCCAAACGTCCCGAGTTGAAAGCAAGCTCAGCAGGTCGGCGTGAAACTGCATTGAAAGCGCTCATCCCATTTTTCGGGGGACGTTTGGTTCGAGCGATCGGTGCGAAGGAGGCCGAGGCATGGAAGATCAAGCGGGGTTCAACGATTTCTGCGCGGACGTGGAACATCGAAGTCGAAACGTTGAAGCAGATCTTTGCGTACGCGAAGGACACGTTGCGAATCGTTCTCGATAACCCTGCTGACATCCTCAAGCGGAAGAAAGAGCCGAAAGCGGGCGTCGTCATTCCGGCGAAGGAGCAATTCCGAGCGCTGGTAAACGAGCTGCGGTCCGGCCACAGAGCAACGGGCGAAGCAGCCGACCTGGTAGAGTTCCTGGCGTATTCCGGCTGCCGAGTGGCAGAGGCTCGCAGCGTTCGTTGGCGCGACATTAATGAGAGGCTCGGCACAGTCCTAATCACAGGCGGCGAGATTGGGACGAAGAATCATCAGGCTCGGACTATTCCGCTGTTTGCTCCATTGGCGCGCCTCGTGGAAACAATGCGAGGGAGGAAGCGCGCGGCGGGTGATTCGCTCTTGTTTGAAATCGAGAATGCGAGGTTGCAAATTATCAGAGCGTGCGAACGCCTCGGGTTGCCGCGCTTCGGACATCACACGATGCGTCATTTCTTTTGTTCGAACGCGATTGAGGCCGGATGCGATTTTAAGGTTATCGCAGAGTGGCTCGGCCATAAAGACGGCGGGGTGTTGGTCGCGATGACATATGGACATTTGCGCCATGAACACAGCGCCGCCATGGCAAAGCGGATCGTTTTCGACGCGTCCTCGTCCATGGGACCGGACAACATGGTTGCATTCGTGAAGTAGGATGAGTGACCAAAAGAAATCGAAACAGAAATGGCTTCGTCTGATCGTTGCCCGGATGGACCGGGCCTATAAGGTGTTGCCGGAACCGGTCTGGCTGAGGGGCGACTGGCCAATGTGGGTTACGAATGTTGCTCGAGAGTTTTCAAAAGCCGTTTATCCAACAGCAAAATTGAAGGTGTCTTCGAGTTGGGAGCCTGGGGAGGTCGGCGCGCTGATTGGCCAACAAATAGCCTATACGGCGTACGATTTCACTGCGGAAATCAACAAGGTATCGGGAAAAAAAGTGCCGTGGGCAAAACTTCGCACGGTGTTTGGGAAAGACATTAAAGAACGCGTTACTGCATTTGAGCAAAAGTTTGAAAAGAAGTTCGTTCCGGATCTCGCTCGCGCGTTGAAATTCGCCGTCGGCTTAGCGATCGAACAAGATTATCAAGACTGCGCGAAATTCTTTGCAGCGTTTGGCCGAGCGATCCAGCGCAAACCTTCAAGTGCAGGCGACATTGGAAGAACGAATACGCAAATCTATCTTTTTCTTCTGGTGTTTTGGCGTTCAGTGGAAAAGCTGGGTTCAATTCCGAAACTCCATGAGCTTCTCTGCAAAACATTCGGAACCCATATTGTGGGCACGATCAAGCGCATCGAAAAAATCTGCGAACGTATCGGTCTCAGCTATCCCGAAATCGCAGAGCGAAAAGCACTGGCTGAAAAGTCCCCAAAAATAACTTAGCCCTGTCGGTATTTGGATTTGCAGGCGTGCGCCAGTCTAGGCGCATGAATGAAACCCGATTCCTACTCGAAACGCCAAAGCTCGCGCTTACCCGCGTTGAAGCTGCGGAAGCATTAAGTATCAGTCCGGCTGGGGTGGACAGGCTCGCCAAGCGCGGACTGCTGCATCCGAGTCGCGCGTCTCGTCGGCCACTGTACGCCGTTGAAGAGTTAAAGCGATTTCTCCGGGAAACGACCGGCGGCATCGAACCTGGTCCGCAATGCCCGGATCAATCCCTGGAAGTGCTCGAATTCCAGAGGGAGTCGGAACCTCACCGGCATAACGACTACGACGAATCGCAGCCGCTGGAGGCTGGTCGTGGAAGATAACGGGGAGAGGCCGGATGCGGCCGCGTCAGCGGCCGCGCCGGCCCTTCCTTGTATCAGCACAGGACAACTGCACTGGAGGTACATTCGAAAGGGCCGCCGAAAGCAAGTCGTAGCAGCCCGACGTCGCTTGTGCGCCTTAGTGGAAAGAGTCGGAGTGGAACGCGTCGGGGTTCTGACAATCACTACGGCAGATGAATGTCTTTCGAGTGCGGAATTTCAACGCCGATGGCATTCGTTTAGAACTCATGGCCTGAGCAGATGGCTTTCTCCTGGGGTGTGGGTGCGAGAACGTCAGCCGCGTACTGGAAATTGGCATGCGCATGCCTTGGTGGACGTGGGTTTTGACATTCAGACAGATTTTCCATTCGAAGAAGTTAAGAGTACGAATTATCGGAATGTAAGGTCCGAGCTACGGCTGCTCTGGAAACGTCTGCGTGAACAAGCTGTTCGGTACGGTTTCGGGAGAACGCAGCTCCTTCCAATCGATGAACAGCGAGGCGGGGTCGTTGCGGCGGTCCATTACTTGACGACTTACCTGTCGAAATCTTTCCCGTCGGCGAAGCTCATAGGCGAAGAGAAGGGTCGTTTGTTAGGCACGTGGGGGCTGCGGGGTATGGATCTGCTTTACCCTGACCATGGAGCAATCTCACGAGCTAGAAATAAGAGGGCGAAATGAAGGAAAAGCGGTGGTTGGTGGGTTGGCGTGGTCACAGCGGAAATCACGAGGTGCGTGGGGTAAAGGCGATTGATCCGTGGGAGGCAATTCGTGTGGTTCGGGAACATGTTGGCTATCATGAGTTACAAGAGGGCACCGAGTGGTTGCGAGTATGTGAATGGTCGATTGGTTGCCAGAAAGAGTTTGAGCGTATGGGTTTCAAGGCTGGCCTAGAATGGCCACAGTAGCCAAAAACAGCGATCTTGAATCCGACGAAGATCGGCGACGGCAGTCGTGATTTGATTTCTTTTTCGCTGAAGGCGTCCAAGGCGACCAAAGGGGCGAATTCGATGCGCAGCTCATTCTCGGCCTGGAAGCAGCGATCGAGCGGGCGACGAAAAACATCAACCCCTAGCCTTTTTGGCTAAACCTTTTGTGGGCGATGCCAAAAAGGTGTTTTTGTTTCGTCTTTGGTGTGCTACAAGCCAGCAATTGTGTTGCGCAGCCATTCTTTTGAATGAGTGACGAAAAAGCACCTCCACCCGCCGATAGCCCGCAAAGTCGTCAGGCTTGGAAACCAGGCTGTTTTGTTACCGCTGTGGCCGTGACGGCCGGTTTCGTAACGATCGTTACCGGTGCTGTGAAGATAATCGAGTTCGCGAATTCCTGGTCAACAAAACTTACGGCAGAAGTGTCTTTAGCGCGGTTTAGTTTACCTCCATCCGTACTCCACGAGCGCGAAAAGCTACGAGCCGCGATTGAGAACAAAGACGCACTGGAAAAAGCTATTGATCTCTCCAAATGCGATCCCGTGCACAGGGGAATCATTGCGCGGGAAATAGCACAATACTTTCGCACTTTCATCCCTTACGAGGGTATTGAGCAATTTTCTGGACCAAGCAATGTTTGGTTCGCCGATGTTAAGAATAACAGCGCTTCTACGTGCGAAGCTGTTACACTTACGTTACCTGGAGCGAAGTCGGTCGGCATAGAACGGGAGGGCAAGAAGATTGAGTATGCGGACATCAATGAAGTGATTGATCTGGGAGATCTCAAGCCAAAAGAACTGGTAAAAGTGACGGGATGGGCTTTTTTCACCGTTGATGAGGATAAGCTAAAGCTAGTTTACAAAACAGGGGTTGGCAGTGTCACAGTCCTAAAGCCGGTGAGCAGCGACTGGAGATTCTTCGCCGAACAATGGGACAGTTGTGCGGTCGAGCTTTTTATGGTTCTCTTTGGCTTGATCGGCGCTGGATTCATAATAAGAAGAATTAAAGGCGGTGGCAAAGCCGCGCCAACGCAGCAGTGAAAGTCGCTGCAATCTCTGGACGAGGCATAGCGCAGGCCGTGGTATTATTCTGTGGACTTGCTCTGGCAAGCGTTATCTCGACGAATGCGGACCAGCGAAGCAGTGGAACGGGATCTGGCTTTTTCATCACTTCGGATGGCTTTTTCCTAACGAGCTACCATGTGGTTGAGGGAGCAGAAAGGATTCAGATTCGGAATGGTGAGACGGTTGCCGATGCCAAACTGGTAAGCCGGGACCCAGCAAACGACATTGCAGTTCTAAAAACGGAAGGCCAGTTTCCATGTCTCACGATCGGTCCCGCTAACCGCGTGAAAATCGGGGACGACGTATTTACCGTCGGTTTTCCGGCACCTGACTTACAGGGCGTAGCGCCGAAACTTACGAAAGGAAATATCAGTGCGACGACAGGTCTGCGAGACGATCCCCGATTCTTTCAAATTAGCATCCCTGTGCAGCCCGGAAACTCGGGCGGTCCGTTGATTGACGAAAGAGGAAATGCAGTTGGAATTATCGCTTCGACCTTGTCTCCGGCTATCGCGTTATCGAATGGGTTCATTCCGCAAAACGTGAACTACGCAGTAAAGGCGACCTATGCCATGCCTCTTGTCGAAACAATTCCTGGCATCAAAGACAAGCTGCCCTCTGTTGATCCCTCTACACTTAAGAGCGTATCCCAGGTTCGACAGGAGGCCGCGAGCGCCGTTGGCCTTGTAGTTGTCTATGGCGGTTCAAAAAAGAACGCACAAACAGCGAAACCGAAACCTAGAGAATCTGTGCCCGGGGAGCAGGCGCCGAGCACCGAAGACGCAGCCGCTATTGTTGCGCACATTACCGACCTAGAGAAAAAATGGCAGGCATCGGTGCGAACGCATGATGCAAGTGTGGCCGACGCCCTTCTTAGCGAGGACTTCGTCGGGGAGGCTCCAAGTGGCCGTCAAACGGACAAGACTTACATAGTAGCGAGCATTGGCGGTGATACGTCGGCCTATGAAATCGCACGAACGGAGGAAATTCACGTCAAAATCGTCAGTGAAACAACGGCTATTGCGACTGGCGTGGGACGGGAGAAGGGAAAAGACCGGCGAAAGCCGTTCGATAGGGCGATCGCTTTTACTGACACATGGCAACAGCGAAATGGTCGTTGGCAATGCACGAGATCTCGCGCTCGTTTTTTGTTTAACCGAGTAGCTCGCTAGAATGGGTGGTCCAGATTTTGAGGAGATGAAAAGGCGCCCGCCGTGTGCTGAACGAGACACCACCATTTGGCGATATATTTCAGTGCCAGCGTTCCTAAATTTAATGGAGGATTCTTGCCTGATGTTTCATCAGTTCATACGTCTCCGAGATAATGATAAACGTGAGGGAATGGTGCCGAATGACTTTTGGGATTCCATGCCCGAGGACAAATCTCTGAGAGAGAACGCTGAAGAGAATCTATCGAAATTACTTTTCTTCACGTATGCCAATTGTTGGAACATGGACGAGCGTGAGAACGCTTTGATGTGGAAGGCTTACGCGCCAGGGGGCGTCGCAATTCAGACCACTGTCGGTAAACTCATGGATGCAAAATTAGCTCGAGTGATGAGCACAGATTCAAAAGGTAACGGCTGGCCGAAAATCGAGCAGTGTACGATTGAATACGCGGACAGCTGGGCCGAACTGAAGGAGAAGGGTTATCGTCACAATGACATACCTCTTAATTTTCTGTTTCTACATCTCAAGCGGAAGGCGTTCCGTGGTGAGGCCGAGGTCAGATTTCGCATTCAATCCCCCGAAAACTTTCCGGTTCAGGCTAACGGAAGCTTCATCACGCCGAAGCCTGAGGATGCGCCCCACTGGTGTCCTGTGACTTTCAAGACCTTAGACTGGATCGACCAAGTCGTGACCGCTCCGTCTACTTCGGAATGGGCGACCAAACCGATACAGCGAGCTGCCGAAAAAAAGCGCGTTCGATTCAGCGCGAGCGGCATATAAATTTGGTACCTCAGCATCTCGAATTGTATCACCCGTTTGTGTCACCCGGGCAGGAAAATTGGGCGCATTGCTGGGTACTCGTGACGAAACGGAAATACTGATAAATCTTCGCGATACAATGTTTTGCGCTCGCCTGATGA
>Ga0307478_10001620_pt1 | contig 19086 bp, 16 predicted proteins | sample atmos_gasesECM4C_2_FD_203713 | JGI IMG/M metagenome (GOLD analysis project Ga0307478, IMG submission 203713) | Hardwood forest soil microbial communities from Morgan-Monroe State Forest, Indiana, United States - atmos_gasesECM4C_05 | ecosystem: Environmental > Terrestrial > Soil > Temperate... | reverse complement strand
GAGCAGGCATTCGACTACTCTGGATCTGATCAATGGGCCCCCTGAAAACGCCGTAAGACCAAACTTAAAGAGAATAAACTAAAACGTGCAGTCGTGGGGACGGCGATCTCTTGGAACTGCCTCCCGCATGTCGAATTCAAATGTGAACGCATACTCACGGTGATCGCATCTATGACATCGTCAAAACAATTCCATCGCTTTTTGTTTCAGGAACCCGGCAACTGTCGTTTCAGAAGTACTCGTCCACGTTTCTGTTTCGCCGCGCAGGTCTGCGTAATCGTTGCGCTCGCCTCTCTTGCTTTCGGGCAAGAAGTGCCAGCCGGGCAAGGTACTCGATCCGGCGGGCAAGGGCTTGCCCCGATTCTGACCTACATATCCGCGAGCTGGGATACGCTCACTCGCTCGATGACCGAGTGTCAAAGTGTGGTTGACCCAAAGGTCAGCGCGGCAGCGGTTGTGTATTTGCCAGCGGATATGGCTGAACCCGCTGCCGTGCAAAAGCTATCGAGCGACTGCAAGGTTGAGATCAGGCATCTCCCGGTAGAAATTCACCGCCTGGGCGAAATCGACACAAATAAACTTCAGCCTCCAGGATTGCTCTACCTCGAAAAAAAATACGTGGTTCCCGGTGGACGCTTCAACGAAATGTATGGCTGGGACAGCTATTTCATCATTCGTGGCCTGCTGCTCGCCGGGCGGGTGGAGTTGGCACGAGGGATGGTCGACAATTTTTTCTTTGAAGTTGAGCACTACGGGGCCACGCTCAACGCCAACCGTACCTATTACTTGACGCGTTCCCAGCCACCTTTCCTGAGTTCGATGTTCGTCGAGGTGTATGACGCGCTGTTGAAATCAGGACATACGGATCCAGCATGGCTGGCAAAGGCCTACGCCGATCTTGAGAAGGATTACGAGACGTGGAACCGCGACCCGCATCTGGCCGGCGACACCGGCTTGTCGCGTTACTACGATTTTGGCGAGGGCCCGCCTCAGGAAGCGCTGCAGGATGAAACTGGATTCCACAAGAAAGTCGCGACCTACTTTTTCTTTCATTCTCGACATGCTGACGACTACATCGTGGAGAACACAAGCAGCCCCACTGCCGTCCCTGCCTACACTCTCCAGGTTTGCGATACCACACCGCCGGCCGCGGGTGAGCAGTGCGAAAAGCAGCACGAATTCAAACTGAGTGCCGACTATTACAAAGGCGACCGGTCTATGCGGGAATCCGGCTTCGACGTAAGTTTCCGCTTCGGACCTTTTGGCGCGGCCACGCATCATTATGCTCCGGTGTGTCTGAACAGTCTGCTCTACAAAACGGAAAAAGATCTGGAGCAGATCAGCCGTTGGCGCGGCCATGCGGCCGATGCAGAAAAATGGAGCAAACGGGCGCAAGAACGCAAGGATCGCATCGCTCGCTATCTTTGGGATGAAAAGTCGGGATTCTTCCTCGATCTAAATTTGCAGACGGGGCAGAAATCCGATTATCGATATGTGACGACCTTCTATCCTCTGTGGGCTGGTTTGGCGACTCCGGAACAGGCGAAGGCTGTGGCCAAGAATATTCCCGCATTCGAAAGACCTGGCGGCTTGGCGATGAGTGGGGAGGACACTGGCGCGCAATGGGATCTTCCGTACGGCTGGGGAAATATTCAAATGCTCGCAGTGAGCGGATTGCGCCGTTACGGCTTCGATGCCGATGCAGATCGAATTTCGTATGAATTCTTGTCGACCGTGGCGGAAAATTTTCGCCGCGATGGAAACATTCGGGAAAAATATAACGTGGTCACTCGATCATCCGAAGCTCGCGTGGAACTCGGTTACAGAATGAACGTCGTCGGCTTTGGCTGGACGAATGCGGCGTTTCTGGAATTACTCCGCGGCTTGCCCAAAGCAACCGTGGAGAAACTGGAAAGGGAGCAAGACAAACCACTAGCGACAGTCGCAGAGTAAGCCGACATTTCTCGCGGGACTAGCGAATCTCCGCCAAACTTTCGTCTAAACCGCCCGCCTTCGGGGCAGGAGTTGCCCCGGACTGGCTGGCGACCCAGGCGCCCACGCGATTCGCGGTCTCGTTGATTTCCGCAAGCACCGTTCCGCGGAGATATCCGTGGACTAATGCCGCAGTGAAGGCGTCGCCAGCGCCCACCGTGTCCTGAACTTTGACGTTGAAGCCAGCATGCTCACTGCACTCATCGGCGGAGACGAGCAGGCTCCCGCCATTCCCGCGCGTTACGCAAACCAGCTTCAGGTCATACAAAGAACGCAAATGACGGGCCGAATCCTCGTCGCGCCGATGTTCGAGGTCGAACAGTCTCATGATTCGTGGCAGCTCATCCTGGTTCAGCTTGACCACGTGCGACAGCTTCATCGATTCGGAAAGGATTTGTTTTGAATAAAAATTCTGCCTAAGGTTGACATCGAAAACTCGTAGGGCGTTCGGCTTTACCGCTAGCACGAAGGCGAGGATCGTAGAACGACTTCGCTCCGAACGCTGGCCCAGCGATCCGAAGCATACGGCATCCGCTTGTTGCGCCAGCTTCTGCCATTGCGGCGTCCACTCAAGAAAATCCCATGCGACCGACTGCGAGATTTCAAAGCGCGGCTGGCCCGCAGCATCCACTTCAACCTCCACGGTTCCGGTCGGATGATCTTCATCGCGCTGAATGAATTCGGTTGGAAGACCGAGTTGGCCGAGGCGGCGAATGGCTTCGTCGCCCATCGCATCCTGGCCCAAGCGGCTGGCCGAAATTCCTTCATCTCCGAGCAACGAGGTGATGTATGCAAAGTTCGTCGGAGCGCCGCCAAGTTGCTTTCCGGCTGGAAAAAGATCCCAAAGCAATTCGCCCAAGCCAATCACCATGTGTCTCTTGCCTAGCATGGACTCTGCCCCAATGCAGGCGGTTGCGCGAAACGAAAAACAGGCGGAGAATCGAGAGACACGTACGAAGATCGAGACATAAAAGTCCTGCGACTGCACTCCTCGATCACTGCGCGATGATCCGGTCCACGATGGTCCATTCCGTTTACTCAAAGACCTTCATAAAGCCGTTGCTACTCCTGCTTGCGCTGGTCTCACAGAATAGCGCAAATCTGCCATTCGGAGCGTGGACGCGTGTTTCCGGGATTCCCATCATCTCGCCGCAGGGCGATGGATGGGAATCGGCCGGCACCTTCAATCCTTCCGTGATTCTCCGCGATGGCAAGATTGTGATGCTCTACCGAGCCCAGGATAAGAACGGCACGTCTCGCCTTGGATATGCCGAGAGCGCGGACGGGGTTCAATTTACCCGCCGGAGTGAGCCCGTATTTTCGCCGGAGAAAGACTATGAAAAAGATGGGGGCGTGGAGGACCCACGCCTGGTTCAGTTCGGCGATACCTACTACCTGACCTACACCGGATACAACAAGAAAGATGCGCAGCTTTGTTTAGCGACTTCGAAGGATCTCATCCACTGGGATCGACAAGGCGTAATTCTTCCAGCATACAAGGGACGCTGGAATATTCGCTGGACGAAGTCAGGAGCGATTGTGCCGGAGAAAATTGCCGGCAAGTACTGGATGTATTTTCTGGGAACCGCCGCAGATAACAATGACCAGATGGGACTGGCCTCGTCGTCCGATCTTTTGCATTGGACGGAGGCAACCGATGCTCCGGTTTTGCCGGTGCGTGCGGGAAAATTCGATTCTCGCGTGGCCGAGCCGGGGCCTGCGCCAATCGTCACATCGAAGGGAATCGTGCTGATTTACAACGGTGCAGACGACAAACTTGTGTATCGCACCGGCGTAGCAGTGTTCGATCGGAACGACCCACGTAAAATAATTCCGAGAACGGATGATCCTATCTTTGCACCAGAAAAAGAATGGGAAAAGGTTGGCCAGGTGCCGAATGTGGTGTTTGTGGAAGGGATGCTGCGGCAAAAGAATCGGTTTCTGTTTTACTACGGAGGTGCGGATAAGTACATTGGTGTGGCAGAAGCTCCCGCGCTCCCTTAGAGAAGTTCGACCGCCTATTTTAGTATGGAGGGTCCGGAATGAAGAAGATGGTTTTATGGATGATTATCGGCATGTTTTTGATGGGATCGCTCGCTGCCGCCCAAACCGCAACCCACGCCATGGACGAACAAGGCCATCAGTGGTGGCAGCATGCGGTGTTCTACGAGATTTATCCGCGCAGTTTTGCTGACAGCAACAATGACGGCGTCGGCGATCTCAAAGGGATTACGTCAAAACTGGATTACTTGAAGGATCTCGGCGTTGATGCCATCTGGATTTCGCCTTGCTTCCCTTCCCCGCAAGTCGACTTCGGCTACGATGTCTCCGATTACGAAAATATCGACCCTATGTACGGCACGCTGGCGGATTTCGATGCGATGGCGAGTGAAGCCAAAAAGCGCGGCATTCATATCATTCTCGACTTTGTAGTCAATCACACCTCGGATCAGCATCCGTGGTTCTTGGATTCAAAGTCGTCGCGCACTTCCGCAAAACGCGATTGGTACATCTGGCGGGATGGAAAAGGGCCGGGGCAACCGCCGAACAATTGGGTTTCCACCTTTGGCGGATCGGCGTGGAAATTCGATCCAACTACAAACCAGTATTACTACCATTATTTTTATGCCGAGCAGCCGGACTTAAACTGGCGCAACCCCGCAGTGCACGACGCAATGTTCGATGTGACCCGGTGGTGGTATAAGCGCGGCGTGTCCGGATTCCGGCTGGACGCGGTGGATACGCTGTTTGAAGATCCCAATCTTAAAGACAATCCTATCTCTCGCCCCGGCAAGAACGCGTTCGGCGATCCAATCGAAGAGCACAAGTACAACACGAAATTGCCGGAGGTTCATGACGTGCTCCGCGGACTGCGCAAAGTGGCGAACGAACATAATGCTGTGCTGATTGGCGAGACTTGGACGGCCGATGTAGCGGAACTTAATCGCTATTACGGTGAGGGCAACAACGAACTGCAATTGCCCATGGATTTTCTGTTCACAACGGTGAACAAGCTGTCGCCTGCGGAATTCCGCAAGCAGATTGCCGAAGTGGATGCGGCCTCCGGTTGGCCAACATTTGTGATCAGCAATCACGACATCGTGCGATCGTACGATCGTTACGGCGATGGCAAGCACAACGACGAGATCGCGAAGCTGATGGCTGCGCTTTATTTAACGCTGCGCGGAACGCCGATTATGTATTACGGCGAAGAGATCGGAATGAAAACGACTCCGCCGACGCGTAAGGAAGATGTGAAGGATCCAATCGGGCGCACGGGATGGCCGAAAGAAAAAGGCCGCGATGGCGAGCGTACCCCGATGCAATGGGATAGCAGCGCAAACGCTGGCTTTTCCAAGGGTAGTCCGTGGCTTCCGGTCCCTCCGACCTACAAAACGCACAATGTCGCGGATGAATCGAAAGATCCGGATTCGGTGCTGGAATTCTATAAGCAGGTGCTTAAGCTGCGGCACACAAATCCGGCTCTGTTGGATGGAAAATATCTCGCACTTAACGAGAGCGATCCAAACGTGCTTTCCTACGCTCGGATTTATAAAGACCAGGGGGTAGTTGTGGCGCTGAACATGTCGGGCACGTCGCAGAAGATTAGTCTCGATTTAAAGCGCAACGGCTTCGCTTCGGCAAAGAGCCTTCTGGCTACCGTTAAATCAGCAGCCAAGGGCAGCGAAGTCACTCTCGAGCCCTTTGGAGTGTTCATCGGCGAACTTGCGAAATGAGCTTGAATCAAGAGTGAGCTTCGTTCTGCTCGACGTGCTCCCACGATTTGGCACGGGAGATGGCCTCGTTCCATCGGTGACGTAGTGCGTTCGCGCTTGAGCGTGGCAGTCGGGGTTCAAAGCGGCGTTCTTCTCTCGGCAAATCTGAAATCGTTCGCACTTCCCTCCAGAAGCCGGAGCCTAAGCCAGCTAGAAATGCTGCGCCCAGTGCAGTCGTTTCGCTCATCGCAGGGCGAACAACGGGAACGCCGAGAATGTCCGCCTGAAATTGCATGAGGCTATCGTTGGCCGTTGCTCCGCCGTCGACGCGCAATTCCTGGAGTGGAGTGCCGGCATCAGTTTGCATTGCATCCATCAGATCAGCGACCTGGTACGCGATGCTCTCCAGCGCAGCCCGCGCGATGTGACCCGCATTGCTGCCGCGCGTCAGTCCAAAAATTGCGCCGCGAGCGTAGGAATCCCAATGCGGCGCGCCCAGTCCAACAAACGCAGGCACAAAATAAACACCGCCATTGTCAGGGACGGAATTCGCCAGCGCCTCCACTTCCGAAGATGAGTGAATGACTCCCAACCCGTCGCGCAACCACTGCACGACAGCTCCGCCTACGAACACGCTGCCCTCGAGCGCATAGTGTGTTTCCTTGCCGATCTTCCACGCCACGGTGGTGAGCATGCGGTGCGTGGAAGCGACCGCGCGGTCTCCGGTACTCTGCAACATGAAGCAACCCGTTCCATAAGTATTTTTCGTTAGGCCGGGACTCGTGCATCGTTGTCCGAAGAGCGCGGCTTGCTGATCGCCTGCGATACCGGCAATCAGTATGCCGTTAAGACCCGGAACGGCAGTTACCTCTCCGTAAACTTCGCTCGAGGAATGGACCGCCGGCATCATCGACACAGGAATGTGGAATAGATCAAGAAGATCCTGATCCCAGCTTCCGATATGAAGATTGAAAAGCATGGTGCGCGATGCATTGCTGGCATCCGTGATATGCACGCGTCCGCCGGTCAGCTTCCAAACCAGCCAGGAATCTACGGTGCCAAAAGCCAAGCGGCCGGCGTCAGCCAGTTGGCGGGCATTTGGCACATGTTCAAGAATCCAGGAAATCTTGCTGCCGGAAAAATACGCGTCGATCAACAAGCCTGTGCGCTGCTTAATCAAAGTCTCGTGACCCTGCGCCTGGAGTTGCTGGCAAAAAGCGGAGGTTCGGCGGTCCTGCCAGACGATGGCATTGCAAACGGGTTTACCGGTCGCACGGTCCCAAACGATCGTTGTCTCGCGCTGGTTGGTAATGCCGATGGCAGCTACATCGCTTGGCTGGGCGCTCGCTTTGGCCAAAGCCTCTAACGCGACAGCGATTTGCGTCGCGGCGATCTCTTCGGGATTGTGTTCGACCCATCCAGGCTGAGGAAACATTTGCGTGAACTCGCGCTGAGCCACGGAATGTACGTTGCCGTGATGGTCAAACAACAAAGCTCGGGAACTCGTCGTGCCCTGATCGAGAGCGAGAACGTAACGCAAGGGACCACCAGCTTTCTCCGCCCTCTGCTAGGAAGGCGGCTGGGAAGCTCGCAGAAATCTTCGAATGCCGTAATCGTATACCGCGGCACCCACCAGCCCACCCAGCAGCGGCGCAAACACAGGAACCCACCAAACTCTGGGACCATCCGTCAGCCCGTTATTCTTGAACCCAGCGAGGGCGGTGAAAAGGCGCGGGCCAAAATCACGCGCCGGATTGATCGCATAACCATGCATGCCACCGAAGCTCATGCCGATCGCGACGACCACCAAGCCAATCATCAGCGGGGCGAGGTTGGCTCCGGGAGGGACGTTCAGCTCGTCGGTGATGGCCAATACAAGAAGCAGAAGCAAAGCCGTTCCAATGACCTGGTCAAGAAATCCCGCTTGCGGCAACGCAGGAAAAGCGGGAAAGGTTGTAAATATCCCAGCAGTTTTTTCCAGTTGAGGGTCGGTCATCTGGAACGCGGGCAGATAATTTCGATAAACCAGCGCGGCGGCCAAGAACGCGCCCGCCGTCTGCGCAATGGAGTAAGGCAGAACCTTTTTCCAGGGAAACCCGCGGAATACCGCCAGAGTCAGCGTGACCGCTGGATTCAGATGGCCGCCAGAAACTTTCCCTGCGACATAGATCCCCATGGTCACCGCGAGCCCCCAACCTAGAGTGATGTTGGTGTAGCCGCCGTGCGCGGTCCCGGCCGCAGCGCCTGAAGGAAACAGAACCACCATCGCGACCACTCCCGTACCAAAGAGCATGAGAACGAAAGTTCCGAGAAACTCGGCGATCAACTCGGCAGCCAGCGTGGGCTTATTTGTCATCTGGGGTTTTGATCCTGACTGAATCTGGCGTTTCGGGTCGCGAGTAGTCTAGCAAGCTTCAGGCTTCAGGCTTTAGTCCAGCTTTCAATTTCCGCTGCGCACTCTCTAGTGTCGTCCACACATGCGCGGCGCGGTTATCTACAAATGTAAGGCCTACAGGTATTTCCCCCCTTGACAGCAGTGGCTCACCCTGTAAGATATGAGAATAATTATTCATTTCTATGAATAATTATTCATAATGAATAAAGCCCTCCGACAGAGAGCGGTTTTGGAAGCGTTGAGACAGGGGCCGGTTGCCAACCAGGAAGATTTGCAGCAGGCGTTGCGCAAGCGGGGATTCAAAGTGGGTCAGGCGACGTTGTCGCGAGACATTCACGACCTGAACCTGAGCAAGACTGCAACCGGGTATGCACTGCCTCAAGGTGAGGGGGCTTCGAGCCTGGCGTTGCCGCCGGTGCAGCGGCTGGTTCGCGAGTTCGTGTTAGACGTACGCCCGGCGCAAAACCTGCTGGTGGTGAAGACAATCATCGGCAGCGCTCAACCGGTCGCCGCAGCGCTGGATGAACAGGAATGGGAGGGTGTGGTGGGAACGCTTGGCGGTGACGACACAATCCTGATCGTTTGTCCCGACAAGGAAGCTGCCCGGAAGGTTGCGATGCGGATCGAGGAGATGCTCGGCTGATGTCGGTGAAGCTTAAAAGCGCGGTGCTTGGAGCCAGCGGATACTCCGGACTGGAGTTGACGCGCATCCTCGAGCGCCATCCCAGGCTGTCGAAACCTCTGCTGATGCGGCGTGAGAGCAATGGTGACAGCGCGAAAGATTTGGCAGAAGTGTTTCCCGAGTTGTCCGGTAACGGTGGCTATCCGCTACGTCCGCTCTCGTGGCCGGAACTCAAGCGCGAGGGTATAGAACTGCTCTTTCTGGCAACGCCGCATGAGGCATCGCGTTCGCTTGTGCCTGAGGCAATCGCGCAAGGTCTGCGAGTGATCGATCTGAGCGGCGCGTGGCGACTGAAGCAGGAACAGCATAGTGCGATCTACTCGTTTCAGGATGACGATGAAGCTACTGCCGCGGAACTGACAGCGATGGCGGTGTATGGCTTGCCGGAGTTAAACGCGGATCGCATCGCGGCGGCCCAACTGGTCGCGAATCCGGGTTGCTACGCGACTTCGGTGATTCTGGCTCTCATGCCGTTGCTAGAGGCGGGACTTATCGACCGGAAGCGAGGAATTATCTCCGACTCGAAATCTGGAGTTTCGGGCGCGGGCAAAGCGCCAACCTCGCGCACACATTTTGTTTCGGTGTCCGACAATTTTTCCGCTTACTCGGTTTTCAATCACCGTCACCTGGGAGAGATGGTGGAACAGTTGCATCTGGACGACGCGGATCTGACGTTCACTCCGCACTTGCTGCCGATTCCGCGTGGAATTCTGTCGACCATTTATGTGCGCCTGAGCCGGCCGACGAAGCCGGCGGAAGTGGAATCCTGTTTGCGCGATTTCTATTCGGGTAAGCACTGGGTCAGAGTGTTCGCGACCCCAAAGCTGCCTGAGGTGCAATTTTCGTTGCACACCAACTATTGCGATCTTGGCTTTTGCCTGGCGAACGATGGTCAACGACTGATCTTGGTTTCCTGCGTGGATAACCTGCTGAAGGGCGCGGCCGGGCAAGCGGTGCAGAACATGAACCTCATGTATGGATGGGGAGAGCGGGAGGGCCTGCAATGACAATCGTGGTGAAAATCGGAGGTTCGGCGATCGAAGACGCTTCTACGTTGCGCAAGTGCGCGCGGTCGATTGCGGAACTGGCGCAGGATGGGCACCGCGTAGCGGTCGTGCATGGCGGCGGCAGCGCGCTGACCAAAATGCTCGAGCGATTGGGAAAGAAGAGCGAGTTTGTGAACGGACTGCGCGTGACCGATGCTGAAACTCGAGACGTGGCCCTGATGGTTTTGGGCGGGATCATTAACAAGAAATTGGTGGCGGCCATTCAGTCCGCAGGCATGCCGGCGATTGGATTTTGTGGCGGCGATGGCATGACGTTCCGTGCCCGCAGGAAATTCGTCCATGGTCGCGACCTGGGATTTGTCGGCGAGATTTGTTTCGCAGAACCGTGCTGGATCGAAGCGCTGTGGCAGCAGGGAGGAATCCCGGTGCTGGCTTCGCTGGCTTTGGGCGCCGACGGCGAATACTACAACGTCAACGCCGATGAAATGGCGGCGTCGTGTGCCGTGGCGTGCCACGCAAACACGCTCATCTTTCTCACCGATGTGCCCGGAGTAAGAGACGCCGCTGGCAGTGTGATGCCGTGGTTGAGTACGAAGCAGGCGGCTGAGTTGGCGGCTGGTTCGGTAATCAGCGGCGGAATGTTGCCCAAGCTGCAAGCCTGCGGGCAGGCGCTGAAGCAAGGGGTGGGGCGAGTAAGAATCTTGCCCGCTACAGAAGCCGAAATATTGCCGCAGTTTTACATGACCAAATTGTCGTGCGGCACGGAGGTCACCTATTCATGAGTCAGTCAACTGCTGCACGTTACAAATCGCAACCGGCTGGCGCGAGGGTCCAGAAGAAGGAGTCAACGTTGAATAGTCATGTACAAGGCAGAATCGCAGCGGCTCCCGAAAGAGTTCCGCAGGTATTTTGGTGCCCCGATCTGGTCTCGACTCGCGACCTTGGCCCTGCCGGCGTCGATGCGGTGCTAAACCTGGCAGGAGTGATGAAATCGCGCCCGGCCGATTTTCGCAGGGCGCTCGCTGGCCGGCAAATGGTGATGTTTTTCGAAAAGCCGTCGTTGCGGACCCGGTTGACGTTCGAGGCAGGAATGGCAAGCCTCGGCGGCACGACGATGTTTGTCGATCAAACCCACGAACGAATCGATGCGCGCGAAACGTTGAGCGATGTGGCGCACAACCTGGAGCGTTGGGTCGATCTGATTGTGTTGCGCACGTTTTCGCAGCAGACCATCGACGACATGGCGCGGCACGCCTCCGTTCCTGTGATCAACGCGCTCAGCGATCTGGAGCATCCTTGCCAGGCGCTCGCCGACTACCTCACGCTAGTGGAGCGCTTCGGAGATCTAAAGAAAATTTGTCTAGCGTATGTCGGCGATGGAAACAATGTGGCGCACTCGCTGTTGCTGACATGCGCGTGTTTAGGATCGTCGATCCGGGTTGCGACGCCAGCGGGATATGCGCCCAATCCACAGATTGTCGCGGATGCGCGCGAGATAGCGGCGGAAACCGGCGCCGAAATTCAGCTGCTGACTGACCCACACGAGGCGGTTGCCGGAGCCGACGCGATTTATACTGACGCGTGGGCCAGCATGGGGCAGGAGCGTGAGGTGGAGCGACGCGCACAGATTTTTCCTCCCTATCAGGTGAATCCGGAGCTCATGGCAGAAGCCGCGTCCCATGCAGTGTTCATGCACTGTCTGCCGGCGCACCGCGGGCTCGAGGTAACGGATGCGGTGATGGATTCGCTGCAGTCAGTGGTTTTTGAGCAGGCGGAGAACCGCCTGCACGTTCAAAAAGCGATTCTTTATTTGTTGCTGGGTGGCGGCGATCGTCTTCCCGCAAGGAGTGCTCATGCCTGAAAAAGTTGTGCTCGCTTATTCCGGGGGGCTCGATACCTCCATTATTATTCCGTGGCTCAAAGAGAATTACGATTACAGCGTAATCGCGATGGTTGCCGACGTTGGCCAGGGCGATGACATCGAATCGGTGGTCGAGAAGGCTTATGCCACGGGCGCGAGCAAGGTTATCGTCGAGGATCTACGCGAAGAATTTTTGACAGGATATGTTTTCCCTGCGCTGAGGGCCGGGGCGGTCTACGAACATAAATACTTGCTTGGCACATCGTTGGCGCGCCCTGTCATCGCGAAACATCAGGTCGAGGTTGCGCTGCGCGAAGGCGCAACAGCCGTGGCGCATGGCTGCACGGGAAAAGGAAACGATCAAGTTCGCTTCGAATTGACGTATCAGGCGCTTGCGCCGGAGTTGAAAGTGATTGTGCCGTGGAGGGAGTGGACGCTGAAATCGCGCGAGGACTGTCTTGATTACGCTGAAAAACACGGCATCCCGGTGGCTGCAAGCCGCGAGAAAATTCACAGCCGCGACCGAAATCTGTGGCACTTGAGCCATGAAGGCGGAGAACTCGAAGATGCCGGGAACGCGCCACTCCCAACAACGTGGCAGATTACGCGTTCGCCCGAAGAGGCGCCGGACAAGAACGAACAAGTGACCATCGGCTTCGAGAAAGGAACACCGGTCACCGTCGGCGGCATGAAGCTCGATCCGGTTTCGCTGGTCGAATTGTTGAACGAAATCGGCGCACGCAATGCCATCGGCCGCGTGGATGTTGTGGAGAACCGCTTTGTCGGGATCAAGTCGCGCGGCTGTTACGAAACCCCCGGCGGCACCTTGCTGATTGCAGCGCACCGCGAACTCGAAGCCCTCTGCCTGGAACGCGAAGTCGCGCACTTCAAACAGCATGTTGGACTGAAGTACGCGGAGCTCGTGTATTTCGGTTTGTGGTTTACGCCCCTGCGCGAAGCGCTGGACGCTTTCGTCTCGAGCACGCAATCGGAGATGACAGGCAGCGTCACCCTCTCTCTCTACAAGGGAAATATCTCGGTAGTGAGCCGCCAATCCGAGCATTCGCTCTACCGCACCGACCTCTCGTCCTTCACCATGGGAGATGGTTACGATCAGAAAGACGCGGAGGGATTCATTCGCATCCTCGGGTTGCCTTCACGCACGCGGGCGCGCACGCGCCTGGAGATTGTGCGATGAAGATGTGGTCGGGCCGGTTCCGGCAGCTACTGGATCCGCAATTCGAAAAATGGCAGCGCTCGTTTGACTTCGATCGCCGTCTGCTGAGTTACGAACTCGCCGCGAGTGCCGCCCATGCGCGCGCTCTGAAAAACGCCGGAGTTTTGTCTGCCGACGAACTGATCAGCGTTCTCGAAGGCCTTCAGCAGATCGGGATGGCGAATGCGCAGCAGGCTTCCAATGCCCTGCCAGAAGATGCCGGAGCCGAGGATGTTCACCACTTTATTGAAAAGCAACTGGTGTCGCGAATCGGCGATGTCGGGTACAAACTGCACAGCGGGCGCAGCCGCAACGAGCAGATCGCTACTGACTTGCGCCTGTATGTGCGTGCCTCCATCGATGAGTTGCGAAAGGAACTAGCCGAGGTTTGCGCGGCGTTCATCGATTGCTCCGAAAAAGCCGGCGGCGCGTCGATGCCGGCCTACACGCATTTGCAACCCGCTGAGCCGTTGCTGGTAGCGCATTGGCTGCTGGCTTATGTCGAAATGTTCTTGCGGGACGCTGATCGACTGGCCGATTGCCGTCGACGCTTAAACTTGTGCCCTCTGGGATCGGGCGCCGTTGCTGGCGCGACGTTGCCGCTCGATCGCGCTTTCATGGCGAAGGAACTTGACTTCTCCGCTCCAACTGCGAACAGCATTGACGCGACCAGCGACCGTGATTTCGTTCTTGAGTTCGTCAACGTTCTGACGCTCCTGGCGCTGCATTTGAGCCGATGGGCGGAGGAGATGATCATTTTTTCTTCGCAGGAATTCGCCTTTGTGCACTTGCCCGAGGCTTACTCAACCGGCAGCAGCGCCATGCCGCAAAAGAAAAATCCCGACCTTCTGGAGTTGGTGCGGGGTAAAACCGGCCGCGTTGTCGGAGCTGCGACGGCACTCATCGTCACTTTGAAAGGCTTGCCGCTTGCTTACAACAAAGACTTGCAGGAAACGCAGGAGCCGCTTTTCGATGCAGCCGATACCGCGCTCGCGCTCTTGCCGCTCGTGGCGGGCTGGATGAAAGCCGTCGAGTTCGACCACGAGTGCATGAATGAAGCATCTCAGTCGGGATTCATGAATGCCTGGGCCGCGGCGACTTATCTCGTCAATCACGGAGTTCCTTCGCGGCTCGCTCACGAAGCGGTGGGAAAAGCGGTGAAATTGTGCCTTGAAAAACAATGCGAGCTTCAGGATCTCGCGCTCGATGAGTTGCGCGCTTTGAACCCGGCATTCGGCCAGGATTTTTACGAATGCCTCAAACCGGCTTCGGTATTGGCGATTCATGACGTTGTGGGTGGTACTGCGCCGAGTCGCGTGCGGCAAGCGGTTGCTGCGGCGAAGGAAAAAATCCAATCCCTGCGCGAGGAGGTCAAGATTCATGCGCACGCGTAAAGCCATTTTGCCGGATGCCAAGCGCATCCACGAATTGATTTCGGCTTATTCCGGCGACGGCACTCTGCTGCCGCGCACGCTGGCGGAGATTTGCGAGAACGTACGAGACTTTGTAGTCCTCGAAAATGAGGGCCGGATTATTGGATGCGGCGCGCTGCATCTCTATGGCACACACCTAGCCGAGATTCGCTCGATCACCGTTGGCCCGTGGGCGCAGGGACAAGGCGGAGGCAGCCGGTTAATGAAGGCTTTGATGGCCGAAGCGAAGCGGCACCGCGTGGATTGCATTTGCCTTTTTACGCGGGCGCCCGAATTTTTCGCGCGCCAGGGATTCCAGATGGCGCGCCGCGAAGACCTGCCCGACAAGATTCACAAAGATTGCCACGTCTGTCCCAGGTACCACAACTGTGACGAAGTCGCGATGGTACGCGGCAAGCTTCCCACATTCGCGATCCTACCCGAACCGGCGAACTGGCTGGTGAAGATTCAGGCCTAGTCTCAGTCCTATGAAGCGGACCCGCTCGCCGGCCTGAGAGCGGGGGTCCGGTTCATCCCGACCCGCAGTGCTATCATGCAAAAACGATTAAGATTGACGGGAACCGAGCAAAGGACAATTCACGATGGCAATGACCACTCCGAGCACGTCCACGACGACCGTCTCTGAGGCAAATATTTCTTACACCGCGCCACTCGCAATTGTTACCACGCTGTTCTTCATGTGGGGATTCCTCACCTGTCTCAACGATATTCTTGTGCCTCACCTGAAATCGATTTTCGACTTGAATTACGCGCAAGTCATGCTGATTCAATTCGCTTTCTTTGGGGCCTATTTTCTCTTCTCCATTCCCTCGGCGAAGATCATCGATGCGATGGGGTATCAGCGCTCGATGGTGGTGGGCCTGCTGACCATGGGAATCGGCGCGTTTCTGTTTGTGCCGGCCGCCAGCGCTCCTTCATTCGCTCTGTTCCTTGTCGCGCTGATTGTGTTGGCCGCCGGCATCACCTGTTTGCAAGTTGCGGCCAATCCTTACGTTACGGTGCTGGGTAAGCCTGCAACCGCTTCGAGCCGCCTGAATCTTACCCAGGCATTCAATTCCCTCGGAACTTTTCTCGCGCCTTTTTTCGGTGGATTCCTGATTCTGAGCGCGGCTCCGAAAGCCATGGACGAAATTCGCGCAATGGCTCCCGATACTCTGCAGGCGTATCGCTTGCACGAGGCCGCAACCGTGAAGACGCCTTACGTGGGCTTGGGTATTGCTCTAGTAGTTCTCGCCGTGGCAATCGGCAGCTTTCACCTGCCAAAAATACCGCAGGCCCAACACAAGGTTGGGGAAAAAGTAAACGACTCAATCTGGAAACATCCGAATTTAATTTTTGGCGCGATCGCCATTTTTGTCTATGTTGGCGCGGAAGTTGCGATTGGAAGTTTCCTGGTGAACTATTTCACCCAGCCGGAGATCGGCGGCCTGACCGAAAGGGTTGCAGCCAGCTTCGTGTCATTTTATTGGGGCGGAGCCATGGTGGGGCGTTTCATCGGATCCGGACTGCTGCAGAAAATGAAAACCGGGCAATTGTTGGGCATTTGCTCCATATGCGCGGCCGCCCTCGTTGCGATCTCCATGCTCAGCACGGGGCACTTTGCCATGTACAGCATCATCCTTGTCGGCTTTTTTAATTCCATCATGTTCCCCAGCATTTTCACGTTGGGCGTGGCAGAACTTGGCCCGCTTACCGGCGATGGTTCCGGAATCATGATCATGGCGATTGTGGGCGGGGCGATTATCCCGCTAGCGCAAGGCGCAATTGCCGACCGTATCGGCATCCATCACGCCTTCTTCCTGCCGGTGATCTGCTATCTCTACATTCTCTTCTTCGCTCTAAGCGGTTCAAAGCCGAACAGCGAACGACAGGCCCGCGCATAGTCCACGACTGTGGACGCTGCGATGCTCGGATATGGAAGGGAATAGCTAGACACGAAGGCTTGCCGGTTGGGTTACCCCAACGCGGCAAGATCATGCCAGTCTGAACGACAGCGCTACTACGCTGGAACCTGCACGGAGATTAGCTCGGGATTACAGCGGGAATTCTGCATGGTTTTGACGGCGTCTTCGGCGGTGAGCCTTCCCATGGCGAGAGCCAGCTTCAGGTTGGTCGTGGTCTGAATGGGGGTGCGGTCGATCCGCAGTACGTATTCGGCAGCGCGCGCGCCGCCACGGTTCACCTTCACAAGAAACTTGGTATTTTTCATAGGCTGTCCTTTTGGCTCCGGATGACTAGCGTAGAAAACGAACGAAATCGCATGACGCAAGGCTTCCCGCCGCATTCGTTCTTTGCGTCATAGGCTTCAGATAGGGCTGACTTGCTTCCGAAAAACCTGAAAGAGTAACAAAAAGATTAATAAGAGGAGATGTATGTTTACTCAATAACAATACTAGGCTTGTTCGACCGTATTGTCAACTTAAGGCCTTAAAACCCCGCACGCTCGAATCGACCTGTCAGCGCTGGAGTTCAGATTGAAGTCTTACTGTTGCAAAATCTGTCCCGCTTGCGGATGAACCTGCTCGCCCTTGATTTGGCTCGCGTCCCAGCCTCCGCCGAGCGCTTTCACCAGGTAGACCGCACTCACCATCTGCTGACCGAGCAACTGCGTCTCTAGTCGCTGGCTACTCAACAGAGTTGTCTGTGCGGTAATAACGTCAAGGTAAGTGGTCACCCCGCCGACATAACGATTGTTGGCGATCGCCAGGGCGCGGCGAGCATCTTCCACCGCTGCACCTTGCGTGGAAAGGGCCTGCGCAAGCGTGCCCAAATTGCTGATGCCATCTTCAGCTTGCTGGAAGGCTGTGAGCACAGCCTTCCGGTAATTGGCCACCGACTGATCATAGGCAGCGCGGGCTGCGGCAAGATTCGCGCGGTTTCGTCCGCCCTGCAAGATCGGTTGCAAAGCGTCCGCCCCCAGCGACCAGAAGAGGCTTGGCGCATTCAACAGCGGGCCGAGTTCAACGCTTTGCCATCCGCCGGAACCGCTCAACGTAATGTGCGGATAGAAGGCGCTGCGGGCGATGCCGACCTCAGCGTTTTCATAAGCCATCATGCGTTCGGCGGTTGAAATGTCGGGGCGGCGCTCCAGCACATCGGAAGGAACTCCCAAAGGAATTGGCGGTGGTGTAGCCCGCAACGGCTCAACCGGCACGTTGAGGCTCGATACCGACTGCCCCACCAGCACGGCGATGGCGTGCTCGTACTGCGCGCGCGACTGCTTCACCAGCGCCAACTGCGACAATGTCGAGTCAAGCAGGGCAGCCTGCTGCGCAACTTCCAATCCACTGGCGACTCCGCCTTCATGACGGTTGTTCACCAGATCGAGACCTTTGCGCTGGTAGCCCACCGACTCTTGCACCACGTCAAACTCGGCATCGAGTTCACGCAGGGTGAAGTAGTCGGCGGCAAGTTCCGCAGTCAGCACCAATTGCACGTTCTGCAGATCGGCGGCCGTCGACTGCAGAGAAGCGTTGGCGGCCTCCACGTTGTGCCGCACGCGTCCGAAAAGATCGACCTCATAGTTCAGCGAGAACGGGATCGCGAATACATTTTGCGTGTAGGGCTGAACCGGCTGCGCAACACCGTTCACGATGGTCGGTCCGGCTCCGTTCAAAGGACGATTGGCTGAACCGCGCTCGCGGTAAGCGCTGGGATCGGCGGAAAGCTGCGGAAGCATGTCGGCTGTAGCTATGCGCGCCAGAGAACGGGCCTGCGTGAGGCGGTCGCGCGCGGCTTCCAAAGATTGATTCGCCTGCAGCAACTGCTGTTCGTAGGCGTCGAGCGCAGGATCATGGAAGATCTGCCACCAGGCGCCTTTCGGAATTGAATCTTTAGGAGCCGCCTGCTCCCATGGCGGCTGCGTCTTCCATGCATCCGGCGCAGGCGTTGGAGCCGCAGGCCGACTATAACGCGGACCCACCGTGCATCCGGCGGTAAAAGTGAGCAGCAAGGTGACGAGGGGAATCGTACCTCGCATCACTCCCCGCCTCTTTTTTGCTGCGGCTTTGTTCTGCTTTGCAGAGCCTGGGCTGGCTGCTGCTGTTCCGGCGACGTCTGCGCCACTTTAACTTGCTGGCCATCTTCCAGAGAGTCGGAGGGATTCACTACGATTTGTTCGCTCGGAGAAACCCCGCCGAGAATCTCCAACGTAGCGCCATAGTCGCGTCCTATGTTGATGGGGCGCAATCGCACCTTGTTGTCGGAGCCAATCACTGCCACTCGCGGGCCTTCGGAGCGAAACAACATCGCATTGACAGGAACGGTGACTTTGTTCACTCCCGAGCCCACGGAAAAGTGTACTTCCCCGAAAGAACCGGGCAGCAGACGCCCGTCCTTGTTAGGAACATCCACCTCGGTAAGCAGAGTCCTCGTAGTCGGATCGATGGCTTCGGCCGTGCGCGCTACGGTCGCGACAAATTTCTGCCCAGGAAACTCCTGCAAGGTGACGGCGGTCTTCGCGCCAACTTTTATAAACGGTGCATACGCCTGCGGAACGCTGGTAAATACGCGCAGCGGATCGACCCGCGCAATATCGAACAGCTCGCGGCCCGCAGCGCCGGCTCCCGCGTTAATCAAAGCACCGGGATCGACGTTGCGGCGAGTCAACACGCCAGTGAATGGCGCGTAAACATCTTTGAAGCCCTCAAGCTGTTCCAGGCGGCGGACGTTCGCGTCGGCAGCGGCCAGGTTCGCCTGCGCCTGCTTGTATCCACTGGTCTGTTGATCTGCTTCCTGCGCAGAGACCGAATCAGTCTTGCGCAGGTTCTCCCAACGGTCGGCGC
>Ga0307478_10001619_pt1 | contig 19096 bp, 17 predicted proteins | sample atmos_gasesECM4C_2_FD_203713 | JGI IMG/M metagenome (GOLD analysis project Ga0307478, IMG submission 203713) | Hardwood forest soil microbial communities from Morgan-Monroe State Forest, Indiana, United States - atmos_gasesECM4C_05 | ecosystem: Environmental > Terrestrial > Soil > Temperate... | reverse complement strand
GGTCAAGATTTTGGTAAAGCCCACTAAGATCGAGGCGAGGCTCCGGGGGCAACGACGGAGGAATGCCCTTACTGTTTCTCCGGCGGTGGTCGTCGAGATATAGCTGCCTAACCTTGAGTTTTTCTCGTTGGGCACGGACGTATTCAAGCTCCCTTTAATAAGCGCTGTTCCTATTAAAATATAGGTCCTCTTACTTTAATAGCTATTTTCGGTAGGAAATAGACATTCACAAGGTCTCGGGGGAGCGATTTCATAAGATGTCCCTTGTGCTGCCCTGAAATCTCATTCAACCACCACGCGACCATGACGCAGAAGAACGCTACGGGGTCGCTTCGTCTGCTTGTTGATTTTATCGACCAACGCTTGAACCGCGCCTGAGTTGAATGGGGCATACAACTGACCATCGGCGCGGGTAATCGTGCCGTGATTTGCTTGACGAACATCCGACGCAGCCACGGCGGGCGCGCGGACGGCTTCGCGTAAATGACGAGCGGGGTCGGGGCTAGGCGCCGAAGACGACGCGCGTGCCTGTGGAAGGCATGATTAGCTTCTCGGGCATCTCGCGCTGGATTGCCATTATGGTGCGGAAGCCGGTGCAATGCATGGGGATCAAGTAGTCCGGGTTGATTTCCTTCATAGCTGCCACGGTCTTGGCGATGAGTTCATCGGGATAGGGAGCCAAGTGCCACCCGCCGACCACGGCGTGCACCTTCTCGATCCCGGTGGACTTCTGGACCTGGCGGACGGAGTTGATGATGCCGGCGTGGCCGCAGGATGAGATCACGACGAGTCCCCGGTCTTTCACGTTGTAAGCGGTGGCGTGCTCGCCCCAGAAGATGTCTTTCACCAACTCGCCCGGCTTGGCTTCCATCTTGACGGTGCCGGGAGGGAAGTGGAACGTGGCGTCGCAGGCGGAGCCGGGCGCGCCGGCTTCGAGGCGAGCTGCCGGAGGAGACATCTCAAAATCCGTGATTCGCGCGATGTGGCCGGAGATGAAGGCGTGGCCCGCGACTACGGTGGGCTTCTCCGCGATCACGACCTTCAACCCTCGCGCTTCGAGCTCATCCCGCTTGAGCTCACCGTAGTCGAGTTTATTGCCGTCGGGTTGCACTACCCAGCGATGGCAGAACGTATCGCGTCCTCCGGCATAGAGAGTGAGCCCTGGTTTGGCTTTTCCCTGGAGAGCCTGTGCCAAGTCGGGCAGGCCACCGTAATGATCCTCGTGCCCGTGGCTGATGATCAAGGCGTCGGCCGTGGCGGGATCGACTTTCAGGCCTTTGAAATTGTTTGTGAGCGTGCGGGGCGTGAGCGCGAAGTCCAGCAGGATCTGCTTTTCCTCTGCGCCTCGGAAGGACTCCAAGTGAAAGGCCAACCCATGTTCCGACAACAACGAGGCTTCTGAGGCGTACGGATGGGGCAAAGTATTCCGAGTGATCGCCAGGTTGCCGATTTTCCCGCCCTTGGCGTAGATGTCGTAGATGTTGTCCACCAGGTTGGTGACAACGAGGCGGTCAGTGGTGGGGATTTCCTTGGGAGTATCGAGGAAACTTTCGAAGCGGCCCGTGCCGCCCACTAGGAATGTTCCGCCTGCTACGGCTCCCAGCTTCAGGAATTCGCGCCGGTGCATGCTTGACCCCCTTCATCTGACCCGAGATCTTCTTTCTTGGCTTCGAAAACGGTAAACATTGTAACCCCAACGGACTTAGAGATGAGGTGATGTGGCAGGGCGATTCAACGAAGTGCTGGCTCTTTGGTTGTTCTGCTGGCATAGGAAATCAGAGGCGAGATGTCCGGGCGCGAAGGTATCAGGTTCACCTGTGGTGAGTGGCACTGGGATAACGCAGACTGTCAATGAGACGCACAACTACTACACGCACCCGACAGGCGATTCGCCACGCAGAGACAAGATTCACGAGCGGCAAGTTGAATCCCTGATTTTTATCCATACGAAACTCGAAGAAGCGCTTTTCTATTTCCAGCGAGCCGCCGCTGCCGGAAAGTTCGCAGGTGAGGCGTCAGATGAGGAGTTGTTGAAGCGGATGGCAGAAAACCTTGCGGTTGCATCCAAGGAATATGCGAAATGCAGATTGCTTCCGAGCGAGGGTTTGGGGGAGGAAACTCGATGCATTCTTCAACAACATGCTCTCGGGCAGCATGACTCTCAATGCTGCTCTCAGTCCGATGGTTCAAGACGGCTATCAGCGAGCCAAGCTGCTCTCATTGATCGCGAAGTTGTCGCGTTCCATGACTTCAGTGCAGGCTTTTCTCCTTTGCGCGCATTGGCACGTTCTTCCGCCGGCTAATGGTTCCTAGTGAGCGGATTCAGAAATTTACGGTAGCTCTCTCGTTGGCACACAGTAACTTCGCCTCCCACACGCTTCCGCCATAGCGCCTTTACCTCGAGAGTCAGATGCTCGTCCCCGGAGCAAACTCTGGCCACTTAGGCAGGTCGAGACGTAGGATCCAAGGCAAGAGCCGATTCGAGGGTGGGCCGGGCTTTTTGCTACCGTCATGTGCGCGGCGCTCCTCGACTCATTTCCGGGGGCAAGCCAACACGCCGGAGGAGATCGGCGAAGCGGGGGTCACCTCGTAGCGGGTCGAGTCGGGGATCCACCCCGACAGTGGGTATTCAATCCGAACGCGCGAGGTACCCTTTTTCCAGCCAAGAGAAAGCCTGCTCTTTGTCGCCCAACTGGGCGTACACGCAGGCCACATTGACGCCGCAGATGTATCGCTCCTTTGCCTGTGCCTCGATGGCGCTCAACATCGTCCGAGCCTTGTCTCTCTTGCCCGCCGATGCGTAGGCGGCTGCAACCTGCGCCAAGATGACGGGATTCTGACTGGACTTCGCGGCGCGGTCTGCGGCGGCGACTGCTTCCTCACTTCGACCCAGCGCCGCCAAAGACAGAGCGAGAACGCGATCGTCCCCATTTGTTTTGGCCACTTCAACTGCTTTTTCGTAGCGACGGGCGTTGAATAGTAACCACGGCAACCCCATGTGAGACTGCGGTAACAGTGGGTCGATCTTTTCGACGCGATCTAATTCCCGAATGGCTTCGTCCGTACGACCAAGCGTAATCAAGTAATGAGCGTAACCGGCGTGCGCCTTCGGCAAGTTTGGGTTGAGTTCCAGCGCCCGCCGGAACTCCCGCTCGGCCGCAGGCCAGTCCCAGTCAAATGTGAGTTTGACGTAGCCAAGCGACGCGTGGGCTTCTGCGAGTGTATCGTCTAGCTCGATGGCCCTCGCGGCGGCGGCTTTGGCCTTGGGCATGACCTCAAGCGGGGCCCGCAGAAACGTGCTCTGGGAGTAGTAGGCATCCGCAAGGCCGGCGTAGGCCAGGGAATCATTGGGATCAATTGCGAGTGCCCGTTGGAAATATTCAACGGCTTTCTCAATGCTTTCTCGTTCACTCGCGACAAACACCCCCCCTGGCAAATGCTTGCGAAGTTCGTCATACCCGTGTAGATAGGCCTCGTGTGCTTGCGGATTTACCGGGCGTGCGGTCGCCAGCCGGATCCGCTCCTGTGGAGTCAATTTGACGCTCACTTCACTCGCGATAGCTTGGGCCACATCGTCCTGCAGACTCAGGATGTCTCGCAGATCGCGCTCGTAGCTCTTGGCCCACAAGTGGCGGTCGGTAGGGGCTTCGATCAACTGTGCGGTGATTCGGACCTGATTCCCCGCGCGTTCAACGGATCCCTCAACAACGGCATCGACATCCAGTTCCCGTGCAATTTCTGGGACCGTCTTATTGCTTTTCTTATAGCGCATCGCGGAAGTCCGTGAAATCACTCGCAGAGCGCTGACTTGCCCGAGATCTGTGGTGAGCTCCTCTGTCATTCCGTCAGCGAAATACTCTTGCTCGGGATCACCTGAAAGATTTGTCAAGGGTAGAACTGCGATAGACCGAATGTTGCCGGCGGCCAGATTCGGCCTGAACCACCTGAATCTCCAGCCGAGGCCGACAAGAACGACCAGCAGCGGAAGCGCCGCCAGCACAGCTCGCCGCGGCCAGCGCCCAGCGATTTCGCCCTGCACGCGAAGCAAGTCGGCTCGCAGATCCGTCGCGCGTTGATAGCGCTCCGACGGCTTCTTCTTGAGCGCTTTGGTGATTACTCGCTCCAGTGCTCCCGGAACCTGTGGATTTAGCTTGCGCGGAGAAGCAGGCTCTTGAGTCAGGATGATTTCACGGATCTGTGCTGTAGTTTCTCCCGGAAAAGCCGGCTTCCCAGTGGCCATTTCATAGAGCACCGCTCCGAATCCGAAGATGTCCGAGCGGGCATCGATAGGTTCACCGCGAATCTGCTCCGGAGACATGTACGGCACGGTACCCATTCGCGCACCGGGGAAGGTAAGGTCTAGCGCGTCTTGCGTATCCGTCGCAGTCGGCAGATCCTTACTTGCGACCGTCTCGGCTGTCGAGCCCGCTAGTTTCGCAAGACCAAAGTCAAGCAATTTGGCCTGACCGCGCTCGGAGACAAAGATGTTGGCCGGTTTGATGTCGCGATGCAAAATACTCTTGGCATGTGCGACCTCGAGCGCGTCAGCGATGTGCATGCCAAGCTCAACCACCAACTCCGGCGACAGCGGCTTCCCCGAGATACGATATTTGAGCGTGCTGCCCTCCAGCAGCTCCATGGCGATAAAGGGTCCTCCTTCAGATTCCCCGATGTCGTAAATCGTACAGATGTTCGGATGATTGAGCGCCGAGGCGGCCTGCGCTTCGCGCTTGAAGCGCTCCAGCGCCTGCGCATCTTGGGCCATTTCTTCGGGCAGGAACTTTAAGGCCACGAAGCGGCGGAGACGGGTGTCTTCCGCTTTATAGACAACGCCCATGCCACCACCACCCAGTTTCTGGAGGATGCGGTAATGCGAGATTTTCTTGCCAAGAAGAGTCTGCTCCGCGTCCTCGTCGCGCTGCCTTTGGTCCTCGACAGCGTGCTGACGGACCATCTCAAGCGCGGGCGCATCCAGAAAACGATCCGGTTGCTCATGCTCGCTCAGCAAGGAAAGGACTTCGGTACGCAAGTTTTTGTCACCCGCGCAGGCGCGATCCACGAAGGCCGATCGAGAGGCAGGATCCAACTCCAAGGCGGATTCCAGAATGGACCGGACCTTTTGCCATTCTTCCGGGTTCATGCGGGGCCTGCTCTCTGTCGCAGCTCTCTCCGCAGCCAGGCACGAGCGGAAGACCAACTGCGATGTACCGTGCTTGGAGATAAGCCTAAGAATTCCGACGTATCTTCGACGGTCAGCCCGCCGAAGTAACGCAACTCCACAATTCGGCTCTGTTGGGAATCCAGTTTTGCGAGCCTATCCAAAGCCTCGTTCAGCGCCAACAGATCTATGTCGCCGCCGTGAGTCGGTCCTTGCTCAACTCCTGAATCCAACGTCAAACGCGTGGCCCCGGCTCCTCGCTTGGCCGCGCGCCGGCTGCGCTCGTAGTCGACTAAAATCCAACGCATCAGCTGCGCCGCAATCCCGAGAAAGTGTGCGCGATTTTTGACATGAAGAGAATCTTCCTCCGCGAGCCTCAGATAAGCCTCGTGGACCAGAGCCGTTGTCTGTAGGGTGTGATTGGAGCGCTGCTGTCGCAGGTGATGCCGGGCTAAACGCCGCAACTCGCCATAGACAAGAGGCAAAATCTCTTTGAGCGCCTCCCGGTCCCCTTTCCCCCAATCGAGAAGCAACTCGCTCACTTGCATCGCGGAATCTGGAGCCATCTAGGGCCTCCCGTAGGCCGTCACGGAAGCGGGGTTGGCCGAGAGCATACTCAAGAGACCAACAAAGTTCAACATGCTGTTGATAACACACGGGTTGTGCGGCCCCGACCCCCCGTCGGCTTACAGATCAGAGAGACTTTCCTTTTCGATGACAGTTTTTCACCGGTTTTTTCGATTCATAGGGTAAGGAGCGTAACCATGACTCAGCGCACCAAGATGCTTTCATTCACATTTTTTGCTGCTGCGCTTTTGCTGCTGCCTTCGCGTACGACTGCCCAATCCGTCAGGTCGCCACGTACGCCCGGCATGTCCAATTTGCGGCACCGAGGCTTCGCAAACTCGGAACAGGCTTTGATAAGGCAGACTGCGGACCCCCGCAGCGGAGCTTTCAGCTTCGTTACCATCGATGTGCCCAATGCCACGTTCACGTTGGCAACTGGCATCGGCCCTAGCGGAGACGTAGTTGGCATTTACGGAGACGCTTCTTTCAACGAACACGGATTTCTTCTGAGCCACGGGAGCTTCACGACCATTGATGTTCCCGCCGCACTGGTTGGCGCTTCCGGAATTTTGCAAACCGAGGCCAATGGAATCAACCCAGCTGGGGACATCGTGGGAGATTACTTTGCTCCGCCCGGCGCTCCCGGGGCTCCGGAATGCCATATTGCCTTTTCGCCTGCATGCCGCAGAGGCTTCCTGTACAGCAACGGACAGTTTTTGGACGTGTTGGTTCCGGGGAAAAAAGGATCCGTACCCAACAGCATTACTCCTGATGGCACGATCTACGGTTGTGATCACAACGATGACTACTTCGGTTCGATGGTCGGCTTCGGCCGCACCCGGTTTGGAACCTTCGTCACTCTGGACGCCGGCGGCGGAGAACTGCAAGACCCTGGGCAGTCCGTCACGGCTTCCATGAACAATGGCGGAACTCCCAACGGAAAGATCATTGTGGGCCTTTATGCTGATCCTCCCGTGCCAGGTGGCACCTACCACGGATATGTAGTGGAAAACGGCAGGTTCACTCCATACGACGTCCCCGGCAGTTTGCTCACACAAATTTGGGGCATAAACGCATCCGCGGATTTCGTTGGTCTTTATGATGACGCCAACGGCAACGAACACGGCTTCTTACAGCGCTGGGGAGAGTCCGCTCCCATCACGATAGATGTTCCGAGCGATCCCCCCTTCAACTCCACATTGACCGACGCCTTCGGCATTAATTCCGCAGGACATGTGGTGGGCTTGTACATCGACTCCAGCGGGAACCTCCACGGCTTTCTTGCTGTGCCGACGGGCGGCCAATGAGTAAGAACGCGCTCCTTCAGCGGACCATGGCCGAGTGAAATGCTTCGCTCGCGACGCGACAAGGTTTGCCAGGTTTTTACGATTCTTAGTGTAAGGAAATGATTTCAGGAGGCGTGCAATGACCCAGCTCCGCAAGATTCTTTGGTTCGTATTTACCGCTGCCGCGCTGCTACCCGGCAGAGTGGTGGCGCAAGCATTTAACTTCAGCACTTTGGATGTCCCTTGCGCCACCTGCCCTGGCGGGATTGCCGGGGCAACAAGCGCCCAGGGAATCAACCCTCGCGGGGATATTGTAGGGACTTATACGGACGCAGTCGGGGGTCAGCACGGATTCCTGCTAAGAGATGGGCAATTCACGACGATTGACGTTCCAGGCGCTCTGGTTGGCATTGCCGGGACTCTGCCGACGGTCGCTAGGAGAATCAGCCCTTCGGGCGAGATTGTCGGCAGCTTCACATCTCCGTACAACCCTCCTGCCAGCACCAGTGTTGGCTTCGATTCCCCGGCCTACTGCCCATCTGCTGGCTCAGTGGCCTAACGACAGCGGCGCTTGAAGGAAGCAGATAAAGTGAGGCCTTTTACGACGCCCGCCGATGGGGTGCGACACCTGGCGGCGGGCGGGGCGTACATTCGAACCCCTACAAATCGGCTGACAGGGACGGCTAAGTAGCATCTCTTTCACGGACTTGCGAATGTGATTTCCGCAAAAAAATGCTTGCTGGTTGAAACGTGATTCGCTCCCAAATACGTCTTATGTTTTGGCGAAGGTCTGGTGTGGCCCGCCGAGGGCTGGACTCAAGCTATACTCATTTGCAATAAAACGCCAAAGGGGAGTGAGGCAATCAAGATGCTGTTTCGGAAGAGTCCTAAGCCGAAGCGAGCGGCAACTCTGCTGTTCATGTGCGGGAGTTTGTGTGCTGGAACTGTGGCGGGTACTCCGCGCGCCACCGCAGCTGGGCAACAGCCGCCGGCGCAGGTTTCCGCTGCCGCACGGCCGGTCGGAACCATCAAGTCTATTTCGGGGAATACTATAATTTTGGTGACGGATGCGGGAAGCGAAGTGACCGTACAGATGCAAGACGCGACGAAGTTCGTGCAGATTGCTCCTGGGCAAAAGGACTTGAAGGAAGCCACGCCTATCCAGCTGGCGGACCTGCAAACCGGCGACCGTGTTCTAGTGCGCGGGACGCTCGCGGGCGACGGAAAATCCGTTGTGGCCACGTCGATCATCGCCATGAAGAAAGCAGACATCGCGGATAAGCAGTCTCGCGAGCGCGAAGAATGGCAGAAACATGGTACCGGGGGACTGGTGAGCAGCGTCGACGCGGCCAATAATACAATCAACGTCTCGATGCCTTCCTTTGATGAAAAAAAGAGTATCGCCATCCATCTTTCGAAAGACACCGTGCTGCGCAGGTATGCTCCCGACTCCGTCAAATTTGACGACGCCAAGCCCGCGCCGCTCGATCAAATCAAGCCTGGCGACCAGCTTCGCGCTCGCGGCACTCGCAACGCTGATGGCACGGAATTCACGGCCGATGAAATCGTCTCCGGCACGTTTCGAAATATCGCCGGCAGTATTTCTTCCCTTGACGCGTCAGCGGGCACTATCACCGTTCAGGACTTGGTTTCGAAGAAATCGATCACGGTGAAAATCACAGCCGAATCGCAGTTGCGCAAACTTTCTCAGCCGATGGCGCAGCGAATCGCCGCCAGCCTGAAAGGCACTCCACCGGATGCACCGGCTGGCACACCGGCTTCTTCAGGGACTGCGGCTCCTTCCGGCAACCCGCGGCCGGGCGGGTCTGGAGGAATGGCCAGGTCTGGCGGCGCACGGACTGGCGATTTGCAACAGATGATTAGCCGCATGCCAGCCGCTACGCTGGCGGAATTGCAGAAAGGCGACGCGGTTATGATTGTTGCTACCGAGGGCGGCCCCAATGGCGCGTCCACTGCGATTACCTTACTTGCGGGAGTTGAGCCTATTCTCGAAGCTTCTCCCAAAAGCAGCGCTTCCACAATTCTTTCGCCATGGAGCCTCAGCACCGGCGGCGGGGAAGCGGCCACACCGTAAATGGCGCGCTATCCTGGTTCACAATGAGTTTGCTCTGGAGACCTGATGAGTTTTCGGCACGCTAGAATAGTTCTTTTGGGTTTATTTTTTCTTGGTTCGATTTTTCCGATGGGAAAAAGTTTGTCCGCTCAAACGCCCACTGGCGTGGTGAGCGGAGTGGTTACTGACCCTTCCGGCGCTTCAATTGCGAAAGCGGCCATCCGTCTGACCAATGCTAGCGGCGCTTCCTTGGACACCACCACCAACCGGGACGGTTTCTATGAGTTCAAAGGATTGCTTCCGGGGACCTACGCCTTGAAGGCGGTCGCCAAGGGCTTCGCTCTTTTCACCCAGGAAAATGTCCAGATCCTCGAGGGGCAAACGCAAAAGTTGAATATTTCGCTGGTCATCCAGATCGAGGAAGAAAAAGTGGAAGTTACGGATTCCTCGACGAGGGTGGACGTGGATCCTTCCAATAACGCCGGAACCGTGGTTATGAAAGGCAAAGATCTCGAAGCGCTCTCCGACGATCCCGATGAGCTGCAATCCGAGTTGCAGGCTCTCGCCGGCCCATCCGCCGGGCCGAATGGCGGGCAAATTTACATCGATGGATTTACAGCCGGCCAGCTTCCGCCAAAAGCTTCCATCCGCGAGATTCGCATCAATCAGAATCCGTTCTCTTCCGAGTACGACAAGCTAGGTTACGGCCGCATCGAGATTTTAACCAAACCTGGAACGGATCAGTTGCACGGCCAGCTTTTCATGACCGGCAACTCGGACGCTTTCAATACCCGCAATCCCTTCGAAGGCTCGGCCCAGCAACCGGGATATTACTCCACGCAATTTAGCGCCAACCTCGGCGGCTCGCTGGGCAAAAAGGCTTCCTTCTTCACGAACATCGAACGGCGGAACCTCAACGAACTCAATGTCGTCGATACTCCCTTCGTCGATCCCACCACTTTTCAACTCACGCAATTTACGGACGCTGCGCCAAACCCCCGCACGCGCACCAATTTCAGCCAGCGCTTCGATTATCAAGTCACGCCGGGAAACACGCTTACCGCGCGCTACCAGTATTGGCGCAACAACGAGACCGGCGATGGTATTGGCTCTTTCAGCCTGCCAACCGTCGGCTACAATTCGCTCGAGACGGAGCACACGTTTCAAGTGAGCGACACGCAGACGCTCAGCCCCCGGACGATCAACGAAACACGTTTCCAATTCGTTCGCGAAGAAAATGCTCAGAATCCTTTGAACACCGCCCCCACCATCCAGATCCAAGGGGCGTTCGTCGGCGGCGGAAACAGCACCGGTCTTTACAACGATACGCAAGACCGCTACGAACTTCAGAACATCACCTACATGAATTTCGGCAAGCATGCGATCAAATACGGCGGCCGCGCTCGCGTAACCAAAGAAGACAACGCCTCCGATGCAAGGTTCAACGGTGTGTATTCTTTCGGCTCGCGGCTCAACCCATCTCCCGCTTGTGCCGTGCCTAACCCTCCCAGCAGTTGCCAGATTTCTGGGATCGAAGCCTATCAAATTACTCTCCAGGCCCTCGCTACTGGGAATACACCCGCCAATATGCAAATGGCGATCGCCAACGGAGGCGGAGCCAGTTTCTATTCGCTAAACAGCAACACGACAGGAAGTGCCATCGCCAATGAAACTTGGGCGGATGGGGCTCTCTTTTTTCAGGATGACTGGCGCATCAAAACGAATGTGACCATCAGTTCCGGGCTCCGGTATGAAACGCAAAATAATATCGGCGATCATGCCGACTTCGCGCCGCGCTTTGGCCTGGCTTGGGGAATCGATGCCAATGGGAAAAACAAATCTCCCAAGACCGTGCTCCGCTTGGGGTTTGGAATGTTCTACGACCGTTTTGGCGCGGACTCAGTGCTTCAGCAACAACTCCAAAACGGCATCATCCAGCAGCAATTCCTCGTTCAGAACCCCACGTTCTTCAATCCGACTCAGGCTGTTCCACCATCGCAATTTCAATCATCCACGACTTCGCCGCAGACGGTTTATAAAGTGAATCCCAATTTGCGCACGCCCTACACCATGCAAACTGGCGTAACCTTGGAGCGCCAACTCACGAAGACGGCCAACCTGTCCGTTACCTATCTCAATTCACGCGGCGTCCATCAGTTCTATACAAACTTCATCAACGCCAACCAAATCCCGGCTGACGCGACGGTTGCTCCGCCACCCGGCGAGATTGACTACCAATATCAATCGGCTGGCGATTTCAGGCAGAATCAGTTGATTGTGAATAGCAGCATTCGAATGGGTACAAAGCTTTCTCTGTTTGGCTACTACACCTTGAACTACGCCAATAGCGATATTTCTGGCGCTTCGAGCATGCCTTCGAATCCCTTTGATCTGCGGCAAGATTACGGGCGCGCTTCCTTCGACGTTCGTCACCGTGTCTTTTTCGGCGGCACGATCGGTTTGCCCCATGATTTTCGCTTGAGTCCTTTTATGATTGCCAGTTCCGGCGCACCCTTTAATATCACCACCGGCCAGGATTTATACGGAGACGGCGTGTTTAATACTCGCGCGACTCCGGGCACCTGTGGCGCGACAGGCGTAAAGGACACTTCCTTTGGCTGCTTCAACGTCGTCACCGTGCCCGGCCAGCCCGTCATTCCCATCAATGACGCTACCGGTCCCGGCCGCTTCACGTTGAATTTGCGCGTCAGTAAAACGTTTGGCTTCGGCGCCAAGAAAGAAGTAGCGGGCGGTCCGGGCGGTCCCGGGGTCGGCGCGTTTGGCCGCGGACCGGGTGGCGGAGGTCACGGTGGCGGAGGAGACCGCGGCGGCATGTTTGGCGGCGCGCCATCGAACAGCCGCTACAATCTGACTTTCAGCGTTAACGCGCGAAACGTTTTCAACAACGTCAACGTCTCGAACCCCATCGGCAACCTGAGTTCACCTTTGTTTGGTGAGTCGAACGGTCTGGCGGGTGGTCCTTTTTCTTCTTCCACGGCGAATCGGCGTATCGATTTGCAGGTTTCCTTCAACTTCTAAATCCGCTAGACTTCCGGCCGGTGTCGGGATGAGAAAGCGGAAAAAAATCTTGGATAAGGGTACAGAAGCGCGGCGGGCGGCGCGGAATTCCGGAATCGCGCCGGCGGTTACGCGCGTGATTCCTGATAAGCGGAAACGCCCTCCCAAGCACAAGAAGCAATTAATGGACGCGGAGGCGGAATAAGTTTGAGCTGAGTTTGTTTGCCCCATTGTTGAAGTTCCTGCCATCCGAAGAACGGGAGCATGAAGGAAAACTGGGAGCTTGGCTCCCGCACGCCAAATAGGCCCGACCGGGCCTAGTTTTTCGAGCTTCATCCGGGTTTGTTGGCTGGGACGACTTCGTCGGGGCGGAAAAGCGGGGCAAGAGATATCTTTTTGCGCTCGGCAAGTTCCGCGGCGATTTTCTCCAAGTCCTTCTTGTCGAAGCCCATGGAACTTACCTGCACCGCGCCAACAGTATCGATCAGGAAAATCGTGGGCACGTTGGTCAAGCCGTAGGCGTTGGAGACCACGTAGCCGTTGGGGTCGTCGAGCAAAATGGGAAAGGTTATTCCATACTCCTTCGCAAAACTTGTTGTGGAGCGCGGGTCGTCCTGGGAAATGCCGAGAAAAGTCACGACGTCGCCGCCATAACGTTTGTAAAGACGCTCGAGAAATGGAAAGGTGAACTGGCAGACGGGGCACGAAATCTTGAAGAACGCGGCGACGACCGGGCCGCGTTCGAGCAATGTGGTGAGCGAATATTCCTTGTTGTCGAGAGATTTGAGCGAAAAGCCCGGAGCCGGGTTGCCCGCAACGATGTGGGTCATGTGATCCTGTTTTCCCATCCAGCGTGAAAGCCGCCGCAAAATTCCCATCGCTAGAGTGTAACGCGAGAGGAAGTTGCCAGTCGACAGTCCGACTTACGTTGTCCGACTTACGTTGCCGAGGAATTGCCCTATTTGATCTGCTGGTCTTGAGACAAAGCCTGGTTAATGCTCTTTAAGGTCTGGAATCCATCCTTGACGACGGTGGTCTTGATATTGTCCTTGGTCACGGCCACGGGTTTCAACATGATAACAGGCACCTGGATCTTGCCATTGCTTATGGTTCCATCCGCTTGCGTTTTTTCGCCTTTAGCCATGTGCAGTGCTTCTTCCGCCGCCCTACCTGCTTCATTTACGATGGGCTTGTATACGGTCATCGTCTGCGCGCCCTGGACGATGGCTATGACTGCGGCCAAATCCGCATCTTGTCCGGAAACCGCTACTTTGCCTGCAAGATTATGTTCGCGGAGAGCCTGAATCGCGCCACCGGCCAATCCGTCATTGGACGCAAGAATAGCAGCGATTTTGCCCTGGGCAGAATCAATGGATTTCAGCGTAAAAAGATAGGCCTCGGAAGCGAGCCAGTCTTTGGTATACGCATCGGCGATAACCTTGATGTCGCCGCGATCAAGATAGGGCTGGAGAACGCTCATCTGTGCGTCGTGCAGAGTCTTCGCACCTTCATCACGCGGAGAACCCGCGATCAGAACATAATTCCCCTTGGGCGCTTGTTTTAGCAGATATTCGGCTTGCATCCTGCCGATCTCAAGACGGTCAAAACTCACGTACAGATCGACATCGCTGTTCAGGACCAGACGATCGTAACTGATGACCTTGACATTCGCCGCTTTCGCGGCGTCCACCATCCGGCTGGCTTTATTCGTATCGCGGGGCATTAAGACCAGCACTTTGATGCCTGCTTTGATCATGTCCTCCACTTGTTGGAACTGACGATCATCATCTCCGCCAGCGTCGCGCGAGATCACCTCGGCCCCCAACTGTTTGGCCCGCGACTCAAAGGAATTCAGATCCGTCTGCCAACGCTCTCCCTTCATGTCTTCGAAGGAAAAGCCTATTTTTAGTTTGTTCGCGTCTTGCGCCTGCAGATGTTTTCCGGCCAAGACGATAACGAATAGGGCTGACAGAACCAGGAGCCTGCGTGGGGCTTTCGTCAAGATTATGTTCCTCCGTATGAATGCCGGGATCTGCTAGAACAATGCGATTGCTATCACGAACGTCGCTTCAAGGATGTTTTGGCCTAGTCAGTATCCTTCCGACTGGTCACGCAAGCAACTGTTGGACACAAATCAGTCAATTCTCGATGGGTCGCTTAATAAATACCGTCGCTGTTATAGGGCGAGTGAATTAAACAAACGTTACTGGAGGACGAGGCTGGTGCTGGTGCAACCGGAGCCGGAGGGGTCATAGTGGATCACGCCGCTCTGATCGCTACAGTACATGTTTTGACCAGAGGCACCCACAGCCTGAGGCGTACCGGTTACGGTAAAGCCGGAAGAAGGAATCAGCGTGTCACCCGTCCAAACAAAGTTGTAGCCGGCCTTGCTGCCTTGGGCCAGTATGTCATCGATCAAGCAGGCTTGCGTGGAGGAAGACGAGCACGGATTCACGCCGCCAAGGGTGGTCAGCTGTGCCGGGAAACCCAGGTCGGGATAGGTAATCGAATAGGTGATCGCGGCGGTGTTGATCACGCGCAGGGAGGCCACGGCGGATGTCTCATTGGCGCGCATGCGTGCCCTGAGAAAATTAGGTACGGCAATCGCTGCGATGATTAGAATTACAGCGACGACGAGGAGCAACTCAATCAGAGAAAAACCTTTGTTGGTCCGCATAGATCCCCCACCTACCAGCACTTCCGTGAGGGGATGCGGCCCGGAAAAAGTCAGGCCGACATGGGCTTTTGAGACGGAAGGGCTTCATTCCGACGCGGCAATTCTAATCCAAACCGAGGATACAGAGAAAGCAATATTTGTGAGCTACCGGGGCCGTCACCGGGCAAGTCCCGAAGGATCCCGGTTCCGAGGAAAAGGTTCGGAGGAAGAGTTGGATGGGGCCAGAAGCCGTGATAGAAGTGGGCCGTGGATGGAGGGAGCAAGTCGTGAAACAGGGCAAGGTGAAGTGGGGGGTGCTAGGAGCGGCGTCGATTGCGACAAAGAAGGTGATTCCCGGGATGCAAAAAGGTGAATGGAGCGAGATCGCGGCGATTGCGTCGAGGGAGTCAAAAAAGGCTCAAGAAGCCGCAAGAAAACTAGGGATAGCGAAGGCCTACGGCTCCTATGAGGAGCTTTTGGCGGACGCGGAGATTGAAGCGGTCTATATCCCTTTGCCGAATCACTTGCACGTGCCATGGTCGATCAAAGCGGCGGAGGCGGGGAAACACGTGTTGTCGGAGAAGCCCTTGAGCTTAACGGTGGCAGAGGCCAGGACGCTGCTGGCGGTGCGGGAGCGTTGCGGAGTGAAGATCGGCGAGGCGTTCATGGTGAAGACGCATCCGCAATGGCTGAGGACCCGTGAATTGATTCAGAAAAGCGTGATCGGAGAATTGCGAGTGATCGTGGGCGCGTTCAGTTACTTCAATCGCGATCCTAAAAACGTGCGGAACATCGCGGAATGGGGCGGAGGCGGAATGATGGATATCGGTTGCTATCCCATTACGACTTCGCGGTTTATTTTCGATGCGGAGCCTGTGCGCGTGGCGGGACTGATTGAACGGGATCCGGATTTCAAGACCGACCGTCTGGTGTCGGTGATGCTGGAATTTCCTTCGGGGCAGGCGGTGTTTACTTGTAGCACGCAGCTGGTGTCTTACCAGCGAATGCAATTTTTGGGAACCCAGGGGCGAATCGAGATCGAGATACCCTTTAACGCGCCGCCGGATCGCGCGTGCAGGATTTTCATTGATGATGGGCGGGACGTGTTTGGCGGGGGAATTCGGATAGAGATGATTCCGGTTTGCGACCAATATACTGTGCAAGGGGATGCGTTTTCGCGGGCCATTCGGGAGAATAGCGAAGTCCCAGTGCCGCTGGAGGATGCGATTGCGAACATGGCGGTGATGGAAGCGGTGTTCCGGGCTGAGGAATCCGGGCGGTGGGAAAAACCGTAAGAGGCTCAAAACGTAAAGAGTCAGAGGACGCCGAGAAAAGGGACAGGAAAAAGTAGATGGCGATTCGGACGGTTTTGCAACTGGGTGATCCTGGATTGCGCGAGGTCGCGAAGAAAGTGGGCGACCCGACGGCACCAGGGATTCGCGCGCTAATCGAGGATCTGTCGGACACGCTGGCGTATTGGCGAAAGACAACGGGATACGGACGGGGAATCGCCGCGCCACAGGTTGGCGCGAATGTGCGGGTCATTTTTCTTCGCTTGCCGGGAGAAGGGCCGTGGCCGCTGGTGAATCCGGAAATCATTTGGCGTAGCGAGGAAAGAATTGTCGTGTGGGATGCGTGCTTGAGCTTCCTGTCCATTTTCATGCAAGTGGAGAGGCACCGGGAGATTATCGTGCGGTATCAGGACTTGAGCGGGCAGCAGTGCGAAATTCGCGCGGGAGAGGAACGGAACCTGGCGGAACTTCTGCAGCACGAGATAGATCATTTGGATGGCATTTTGGCGGTGGACCGCATCATGGATATGAAGACCATGTGCACGCGCGAAGAGTTTGAGAAAAGACACCGCGCCGGGAGTCCTTACGCCGTGGAAACCGTTGAAAAAGAAGCAGCACAGCAATGAAGTAATGATCAGGTGGGCGCGGCGGGGAGATTTCCGAAAAGGGCGGATAAAATGAGTGATGTCTATTACGCAAGATTTGAAAGTCCCGTTGGACCGCTGCTTCTGGCGGGTGATGCTAAAGCGCTGCGGCGGGTGAGTTTCGAGAGCAGCAAACGTGCCATGCCCCCGCTGGGGGATTGGAAACAAAATCGGGCTGCTTTTGCCGAAGTCATCCGGCAACTGCAAGCGTACTTCCGGGGGGAATTGAAAGAATTCGATTTGCCGCTGGCCATGGAAGGAACGGAGTTTCAACTGCGCGTGTGGAATGCGCTGCGAGAGATTCCCTACGGAGAAACAATTTCTTACGCGCAACTTGCCCGGCGCATCGGCAACCCCCAAGCCGTGCGCGCCGTAGGCTTGGCGAACGGGAGCAATCCCATTCCGATTATCGTGCCCTGCCACCGCGTGATCGGCAGCGATGGCAGCCTCACGGGATTTGGCGGCGGTCTCTCGACGAAGAAGAAGCTTCTCGAACTTGAAAACAAGCAACTAAGTTTGCTCTAAGCAATTTTCCGGCAAAGCAAAGAACGTGGTCCGCTATCCGCGCGCCGGAGGAGTCCTTTTGCGCGAGCTCGCGCGATACATCAGCCAAGCAATGGCATTGGCGCCGAAAATGACGGCAACCGCTTTCAAAGTGTAGGTCGCGTGGTTGGCAACCTTGATGATCGGGAAGGCCGACAAGACCACGAAGAGCAAAGTCACAAGAAACCCGGAAGCAGCGGCAACGCGTAGCCAAAGTTTTGGGCGGAGGCCGCGGTCTTTAGGGGCCACGAGGGGGATCGCAAACATGGCCAGATAGGCCAAGCCATAAAAAGTGAAACTCCAAGTGAGAACAAGTTCGTAAGCTTCCTCGGCGCCCACTCCCATCAACGCGATGATGGCAGCGGCAAGGGCGACACCTCCCACAAATAGAATCGCATTGACGGGCGTCTTGTGCTTGGGATGCAAGCGCGTGAACCACTCCGGCAACAAATGATCCCATCCGGCGACCAGGGGGAGGCGCGTGTTACCGCTAAAGTTGATGCAGAAGCTGGCGAGATAGTTGGCAAGAAGGAGCAAGATGACCACGGGCACGATGAACTTCGCCAAACCGAAGGCCGCGGCGCCGCGGCTCAGAGCCTGCGGAATCGGGCCGATGACGTCGAGAGAATCAGGCGAGACGAAGGCCAGAATAGAGCTTGTCCCCAGAATGTAGAGAAGCGCGATGATTGGCGCGGCGACGCCGATCGACTTGCTGTAATGGCGCGCGGGATCGCGCGACTCTCCGGCAAAGATGGCCACGTATTCGAAGCCACAAAGGGCGCCAAACGTCATCTTTCCGAAAACGCTGAGGGTAAACAATGACAACGGCGGGGCAACCAAACGCAGCGGATGATATTCATGCAGGGTGCCACGCCAAAGGGCCGCCAGCGGCATAACCAGCAGCACGCCGAGGGCGACCAAGATGGAGACAGAACCGAAATTGGTTACCCACTTGCCGACGCGGAGGCCGGCGCGGGTGATCAATACGAGCACGATAATGAAAAACGCCGAAGCAAATGTGATGAACGGGGTACTTGCCGCCAGCCGGGGCCTTGGGGGTCCCAAAACGTAGGCCAGAAACGTGGCAGCGACCAAGCCTATGACCGCCGTGTACAGCGTGGCGAAGAGCCAGAGATTCCACGCTACCAGGAATCCGACGCCGTCATTGAAAGCCAAGCGAGCCCACTCGTAGAGCCCGCCTTCGAGCGGCATCAAACGATTCAGGTGCGCGACCAGAAGCGCCTGCGGGATGAAAAACAAAATAATCGCGAGCAGCCAGAGGACCACCTGAGACGGGCCGGCCTCGACAGCCGTGCCAAAAAAATCTGGAACTACGACCACCAGAATTTGCGCCAGAATGAGGTCCAGGAGACCAAGTTCTTTGCGGAGTTCGGCGCTGCGTGTTTGGATGGAGGTTACGGCTGCGCCGAGCAGGTTGGAGATTGCGGTGGTCAAGGCGCGGGCGCGCACCTCCGACGGATTTTGCCGAATACCGGCAAGAAATAAGGCGCGCTAGTTTGCATCGGGTGCGCAACGGAAGCAATCGTTTTCTCTCGACGGGATGCCAGTGAGGCCGCCGGTCGAAGTTGCACAGGGTGGCGGAAGACAAGAGCCCCGTCATGAGACGGGGCTCTTAGTGATTGAGAAAATTGAGAAGGGTTTCGGAGTTATTTGCCGCTGAGGCCTTGGTTGCTGCCAACACCGGTGCAGAAATCCCAGCCAGGAACGGCGAAATTGCCGACGTTTATGCCGCAGGTGCCGTAAGTAATGTCGCGAAAGGCGCCTTCAGAGAACAAGTGTCTGTAAATCAAGGCGTTTTCGGCTTGGCTGGACGAGGCGAATTTTCCAGCCGCGTTGA
>Ga0307478_10001618_pt1 | contig 19102 bp, 14 predicted proteins | sample atmos_gasesECM4C_2_FD_203713 | JGI IMG/M metagenome (GOLD analysis project Ga0307478, IMG submission 203713) | Hardwood forest soil microbial communities from Morgan-Monroe State Forest, Indiana, United States - atmos_gasesECM4C_05 | ecosystem: Environmental > Terrestrial > Soil > Temperate... | reverse complement strand
AAAAACGTTTCTGGCGCTGCGGATAGCGGTGAATCGAGAAGAGGAGGAACTCGGGCAGTTTCTTTCGCGTACCCCTGCCACTTTGAATTTGGGAGGACGGTGGATTGTCCTCAGCTATCACTCCTTGGAAGACCGGCTGGTCAAGCATGCCTTTCAGCGTCTGGCTCGCGACGGCGGGTTTCAGGTGCTGACCAAAAAAATCATTCAGCCCGGCGAAGCGGAAATCGCAGCCAATCCGCGGGCGCGGAGCGCGAAGATGCGCGTCATCGAGAAAGTGGCGACGGCGGAAGCCCGCTACGGCGGAGAACGCCCGGCGCCTGAGGTGCGGTCATGACTCAATATCACACGATCAAACGGATTGATAATTCGCGGCTGGTGCGTCCAATGGCGCCCGCACGTTTGCGCGAATTCTGGCGGCGAGTGGCGGCGGGCGGCGCGATGGCAGCGTGCCTGCTGGTTTACGCCTGGCAGCATTTCGAGTGCATCCGTTTGCGCTATGAGGTGGAACATCTGGCGGCGGTGCGGGCGCAATCGGCGCAATTGAACCAACAACTGCACGTGGAAGTGGCGTCGCTGATGGGCTACGAGCGCGTGGACCGCATTGCGCGCAATCAATTGGGATTGACGGTTTCTGTTCCGGGGCAAGCGCTGCCGGTGGATGGGCCGACGGACGCAGTGGTGGCTCAAGCGCGCGCGGTGTTGCCGGCGCGGCCCTGATTTTTGCGGCAGAGGCGTGATGGCGAGCGCCGCGACCCAAGATTTTCCGTGGCCTGCTACTTGGGCCCGCACCGGCAATGCGGATGGAACGGTTTCCGGGCAAAGTTTTTCGTAAGTTAGGGCGGAATCCATGGAGCAGCGCAGCCCGCGTCTCCGCTGGTTGGTGGTCTGGGTCGTGGCGGTGGTTTGGATGGCGGCGGTGCTGGCCCGCCTGAGTTACCTCCAGCTTTTCTGCTATAGCGATTACTTCGCAAAAGCCCAGCATCAACAACAGCGCGTATTTGAAATCAGTCCCATGCGCGGCGTGATCTACGACCGCAAAGGCCGGGAGCTGGCCATCAGCATTCCGATGGACTCGGTGTTTGCGGATCCGGTAGACGTCAAGGACCCGGAGATGGTCGCGCGACTGCTGTCTCCTGCGCTGAGTATTCCCGCCGAAGAACTGGAAACGAAGATCCGCGAAGCTTCAAAGCCTGTCCGCCTGGCAAAAAAACTCTCTCCCGAAACCGTCGAACGCATCGACGAAATGAATTTGAAGGGCGTCTTCTTCGAGAAAGAAAACCGCCGCGTGTATCCGCAGCATGAATTGTTGGCGAATGTGCTGGGTTGGGTGGACGTGGACGAAAAGGGCATGGGCGGCATCGAGCACGAACTGGACAAGTGGATTCGCGGGCGTCCGGGGCGGGTGATGGTGATGGCCGACGGCAAGCGTCGTTTTTACGATCGTCATGAGGCGGCGGCCGATCCGGGCGCGAGCGTGGTGTTGACGATTGACGAGACAATTCAATACATCGCGGAAAAAGAGCTGGCCCGCGGGATGGAAGAGACACACGCGCACAGCGGGACAGTGGTGGTGCAGGATCCGAACAGCGGAGCGTTGCTGTCGGTGGCGATGTCTCCCAGTTTCGATCCCAACGATTACGGAAAATACTCCGAGGATGACCGCATGAACCGGGCGGTGACGGCGGCGTACGAGCCAGGCTCGACTTTCAAGGTCGTCACCATAACCTCCGCTATCGAAAACCACGTCACGAATCCTGATCTGCTGGTGGATTGCCAGATGGGTTCGATCCTGGTTGCAGGGCGTCTGATTCACGATTGGCATCCCTTCGGAGTGCTCAGCGTGCGCGACGTGCTGGCGCATTCCAGCGACGTGGGCTCCATCAAAATCGCGTTGAATCTGGGCGCACCGCGGTTTTACGACACGATGCGTAAATTCGGAATCGGCCAGCTCACGGGGATTGAATTGCCGGGAGAAAATCGCGGCCTGCTGCGACCTCTGGAAAATTGGACGGCCAGCTCAATCGGGTCGGTGGCTATCGGGCAGGAAGTCAGCGTCACGCCAGTGCAGATTATTTCGGCTATTTCGGCGATTGCCAATGGCGGCACGCTGTATCGCCCGCACGTCGTGCAGGAAATTCGCGGCGCCGCGCCAGTCGCGTTGCCCGTGCGCGCGGAGCCTCAACAAGCGACCGACGCGCAAACCGCCGCAACCGTGCGCGGCATGATGGAGACCGTAGTGCTGAGCGGGACCGGAACGCCGGCACAACTGAACGGGTATACGGCGGCGGGAAAATCGGGAACGGCGCAGAAAATTGACCCCAACACCGGACGTTATTCGCCGAACCAGTACGTCGCGTCATTTGTCGGCTTTGCGCCGGTGAACGAGCCGGCAGTCACGATCTTGGTGGTGCTGGATTCACCCGAGGGAGCGCATCACGGCGGCGAAGTCGGCGGCCCGCTTTTCAAACGCATTGCGGAGCAAGTCCTGGCGTACCTCGATGTGGCGCACGACGTGCCAACGCAGCCGGACACCCAGAGGGCGAAGAACGGTTCGAGTGAGCCGAGTCCGGAAAAGGCGCGGGCGACGGCCGTCAACACCGCGAATACGGAAAGCGAGGCGAAGTTTCAGGCGGCAGTAGCGAAGAAGAATCCAGCAGCACAACCTTCCGCGCCGACCGAGGCGTTTGGCGAAGAAGATGCAGTTGCCGTTCCGGAAATGTCCGGGAAAACCGTTCGCGGAGTTTCCGAGGCGTGCATGCGCTTGGGGTTGGTGCCGGAGCTGATCGGGAGCGGAGTGGCCGTGGAACAGGCGCCGGAGGCTGGGACAGTGGTGATGCGCGGCAGCAGGGTGACGGTGCGGTTCGGAAGAACGGCGGCGAAGTTGATGCCGCGGCAGGTGCCGGATCACTCATCGCAAGCGCGTACCGAAGCGTCGAACGCGAATATGGAAAGGAATGCAAATTGAGAACCGTTGTGGAAGGTGGGCCAAAAGTGCAAGCTGCTACGAGGCGTCAAAGGAAGCGGATAGAGATCGAAATGGACCTGGGAGAAGTGATTTCGGGGATTGCGGGTGCGCGGCTGACGGGTCGGACGAGCACGCCCATTCTTGGCGTGGCGTGCGATAGCCGCAAGGTGACGCGCGATTCCTTATTTTTCGCGTTGCCGGGCGCGAAGGCGGATGGGAACGAATTTGTTGTAAGCGCGATCGAGCGCGGCGCGACTGCCGTGGCCAGCCCTTTGCCGCGTCTTGCGGGAATTGCGCCGGATGTCGCGTGGGTGGAATTGATGCCTGGAGAGGAGCGCCGGGCACTGGCATCGGCTGCCGCGAATTTTTACGGGCATCCCGCCGATGCGTTGCAGCTGGTGGGGGTCACCGGAACGAACGGAAAGACAACGATTACTTTCATCGTGGACTCGATTCTGCAAGCGGCAGGAAAGACCACGGCACGAATCGGCACAATTGGATATCAAACGCCGAAGGGTTTCCGTCCGGCGACGAATACGACGCCCGAGTCGCTCGACTTGCAGCAGATGTTTGCGGAAGTGCGCGATGCCGGCGGAACGCACGCGGTGCTGGAAGTAAGCTCGCACTCGCTTGCGATGCAGCGCACTTGGGGTTGCCATTTTGCGGTAGCGACTTTTACGAACCTGACGCGTGACCATCTGAATTTTCACAAGACGTTCGAAGAATATTTCGCCGCGAAGCGCGTGCTCTTTGAAGGAACAGGAGCGGGTGCACCCGATACGGCGGTAATCAACATGGACGATCCGTACGCGCCGCGCCTGGAAGGGTTGGCCAAGAAAACGCTGACCTACGGCCTGAAGGAAGGCGCCGATCTCACGGCCAGGAAATTTTCGCTGAGTTTCGCGGGCCTGGAATTCACGGCGCAGACGCCGGCGGGGAAAGTAGAAGTGCGCTCGTCGCTGGTGGGGCGGATCAATGTGTACAACATTCTGGCGGCGATCGGCACGGCGCTCGCGCTGGAGATTCCGGCGGAGAAAATCGAAGAGGGCATCGCGAATTTGGAGCTGGTGCCGGGAAGATTTCAGCGGATTGACGAGGGCCAGCCGTTTCTGGTGGTGGTGGATTACGCGCATGCGGACGACGCCTTGCGGAATCTGATTGCGACGGCGCGGGAACTGAATCCCGCGGGACGGATCATCACGCTATTTGGCGCGGGCGGCGAGAGGGACCGTTCGACGCGTCCGCCGATGGGGGAGGCGGCGGGAGCGTTGAGTGATTTGGTGGTGCTTACGAGCGACAACCCGCGCACGGAAGATCCGCTGCTGATCATCAACGATGTGGTGGTGGGATTGCAGAAAGTGAACGCGAATTACCGCATCGAGCCGGACCGCGATGCGGCCTTGGAGATTGCGATTGACGAAGCCAAGGCGGGAGACATTGTCCTGCTGGCTGGCAAAGGGCACGAGAATTACCAGATTTTGCGCGACCGGACGTTGGAATTCGACGATCGCGAAAAAGCGCGCGCGATTTTGCGGCGGCGGGGATTTGTGAAGAAGCGTTAGAGCTGGCAGCGGCGGATTTCGGCAGCGTAATCGAGCACTTACGAGAGTGCAGGCTTGCGAGTGAAGCCCAGCCTATTGGAGACGCAATGCGGTGGACGGTTGGTCAAGTGGCTGAAGCTCTGGGTGTCGCGCCTCCCGCGCGCCTCGACGCCCTGGCCGGGCTGGCCGGCGTCTCGATTGATTCTCGCACGATTCAACCCGGAGAACTGTTCCTCGCCATACACGGTCCGCGTCACGATGGACACGATCATGTGGCTGCGGCTTTGGCGCGCGGAGCGGTGGCCGGAGTCGTGGCGGGCGAACGCTTCGCGCAATACCCGGAAGAAATCCGCGGAATACTTTTTGCGGTGGACGACACGCTCGGCGCGCTGCACCGCCTGGCCGCGCGCGCGTGCGAATTGTGGCGGCGCGCGAAACCCGGGCGGCGAATCGGCGGCGTGGCCGGCTCGGTCGGCAAAACGACCACTAAAGAAATCCTTGCGGCGCTTGTGGCCGCGCGGTTCCGCGTATTGAAGACCGAGGGAAATCTGAACAACGAATACGGGTTGCCGCTGACGCTTTTGAAATTGGACGAGCAGCATGATGCGGCAGTGATCGAGATGGGCATGTCGCACACGGGCGAGCTGGCGCGCCTTGCGCGGATCGCCGCGCCGGAAGTCGGCGTGATCACGCGGGTTGCGGTGGAGCATTTGGAATTTTTTTCCTCGATTGACGAGATTGCCCTGGCCGAGCGCGAGTTAATCGAGAATTTGGCGTGGCCGGGCGCAACGGCTGTACTGAACGCGGATGACGAGCGCGTGGCGAAGTTTGCGGATGTGGCGCGCGGGCGCGTGCTTTGGTTTGGCACGAATCCCGCGACGCCTGCGGACTATCGCGCCGAGAGGATCGTCGAGCGCGGGGTGCTGGGTTCGGCGTTTGATTTTGTGTCGCCGGCGGGGCGCGCGCGATTGGAATTGCCGTTAATCGGGAGGCACAACGTGATGAACGCGGTGGCGGCGCTTGCGGCTGCGAGCATTTGGGGCATTGGCGCAGGGGATGCGGAGCGCGTCTTGCCGCACCTAACGCCCGCGGACAAGCGCGGCGAAGTGGTGCGCTTCGAGGACGGGTTCACGGTGATTAATGACAGTTACAACTCGAGCCCCACGGCGCTCGATGCCCTGGCGCGACTCCTCGGGGATACTACGGGTTTCGGCAGAAGGATTTTGGCGGCCGGCGAGATGTTGGAATTGGGCGGCTCTTCGCCGGAGCTGCATCGCGAATGCGGAAGGTATGCAGCGAGCTTGAAAAGCATTGATTGGATCATCGGAGTACAGGGCGAAGCCGCGGCATTCGTCGAGGCCGCAATCGAAGCTGGCCATCCCAAAGAGCGCGCGAAATTCTTCAAGAATTCCGCGGAGGCGGCGGATTTTGTGGCGGGATTCATCCAGCGCGACGATCTGCTACTGCTAAAGGGTTCGCGCGGCGTGAAGATGGAGAAAATTCTAGAAGCGATCGAGGCGACGCACAAACGAATGAATTTCGAGCCCAGGGCGGAGAAATTGGAAGCGGAATCAAAAGGCCAACGCTGAATGCTGTACTGGCTGTTTGTCTTCCTGCTGCGGCCGCACTTCAGCCCGTTGAATGTATTTCGCTATATCACGGTGCGGACGGCGATGGCGAGCTCGAGCGCGCTGCTGCTTTCGTTGCTGCTGGGGCCGTGGGTGATTGAGCGGCTGCGCGAATTGCAGGTGAAGCAATACATCCGCGAGGAGGGGCCTAAGGCGCATCAGAAAAAAGCCGGCACGCCGACGATGGGAGGCGTGCTGATTGTTGCGTCCATCGTGATACCCACTTTGTTGTGGGCGGATTTGCGCAATCCGTATGTGATCTTAGCGACCGGCGCGACTCTAGCTTTCGGAGCGATTGGTTTTGTGGACGATTACAACAAAGTGGTGCGCAAAAGGAACATGGGGTTGCGGCCGCGCGCCAAGTTTTTCTTGCAGGTGCTGACGTGCGTGGTGGTGGGCATCGTGTTGCTGTCATTGCAGTCGCAGGGCGCGTACTCGACGCAGTTGAGCGTGCCGTTTTTCAAGCGCTTGCATCCGAATCTGGTGATTTCGTCGTTGCTCGCGCGCGACTTTGTGTGGCCGCTGGCGTACGTGCCGTTCGTTTTGTTTCTGGTGTTGGTGATCGTGGGTTGTTCGAACGCGGTTAACCTTACGGACGGACTAGACGGCCTGGCGATTGGGTGCGTGCTGGTGTCGGCGGTGGCGCTCACGGTGCTGACGTACCTTTCGAGCAACGCGAAGTTCGCGGACTATCTGGACCTCCAGAAAATTCCGGATGCGGGAGAACTCGTAATTTTTTGTGGGTCGCTTGCGGGGGCGTCGCTGGGATTTCTTTGGTACAACGCGCATCCGGCGGAGATGTTCATGGGCGACGTGGGCTCGCTCGCGCTGGGCGGCGCAATTGGAACTGTTGCGGTGATCATCAAACAGGAAATTTTGCTGCTTTCAATTGGTGGCGTGTTTGTGCTGGAAGCGCTGTCGGTGATTATTCAGGTCGGCTCATTCAAGTTGACCGGCAAGCGAGTGTTCCGCATGGCGCCGCTGCATCATCATTTCGAGCTGCTGGGCTGGAGCGAGTCGAAGATTATTGTGCGCTTCTGGATTGTGGCGCTGGTGTTCGCGCTTTTGTCGCTGACGACTTTGAAATTGCGCTGAGGGCTGAGTGTGGGCCAAGTGAGAGCCAGGTGAGAGAGCGTTGAGGCCGGGATTCGATCTAGAGGGCAAGCGCGTTTTGGTGGTGGGCCTGGCAAGGACGGGACTGGTGACGGCGTTATTCAGCGCGGGCTATGGCGCGACGGTGACTGCGACCGATGAGCGTCCGGAAATTGAGATTGCGGATACCGCGGAAAAACTGCGCGCTGCCGGAGTGAAGCTCGAGCTGGGCGGGCACGCGGATGCGAGTTTTCTGGAGCAGGATTTGATTGTCGTTAGTCCAGGAGTTCCGGCAAATCTGCCTGCGCTCGAGGCTGCTCGGAAGAAAAATATTCCGGTGTGGAGCGAAATCGAGCTGGCCTGGCGATTTTTGCGCGGGAAGCTGGTGGCGATTACGGGATCGAACGGAAAGACGACGACGACGGCGCTGGTGTCGCACATTTTGCAGACGGCAAACATTCCGACGCTGGTGGGCGGCAACATCGGGACGCCGCTGCTTGCACTGGTCGAAAGATCGACGGATCCGTCGGTGACGGTCGCGGAGGTAAGCAGCTTTCAACTGGAGACGATTGAAAGCTTCCGACCCGAAATCGGGGTGCTGTTGAATTTGACGCCCGATCACCTGGACCGGCACGGAACCTTCGAGGAATATGCGCGGGCGAAAATGCGCATGTTTGAAAACCAGTTGGAGCGCGACATTGCTGTGCTAAATGCGGACGATCCGGAAGTGACCAAGCGGATGCCGGCAAAGCCGCATATTTTCTGGTTCAGCAGGCAAAAGCGCGTCGCGAACGGAGCGTTCTTGCGCGAAAACGAAATTATTTTTCGCAATGAAGGATCGGAAACGGTGCTGGCGCGCCGCGAGCAGATTCCACTGCGCGGCGAGCATAACGTCGAGAACGTGCTGGCAGCTTGCGCGGCGGCATATCTCGCGGGCGCGACCCCGGCAGCGATTGCCAGCGGCGTGAAATCGTTTCGCGGGGTCGAGCATCGTTTGGAATTCGTCGCGGAAATTGCGGGCGTGCAGTTTTATAACGATTCGAAGGCTACGAATGTGGATGCGGCGGTGAAAGCAGTGCAGGCGTTTCCCGGGCCGCTGCTGGTGATCTTGGGCGGCAAGGATAAGGGCAGCCCGTACACGCCATTGCGCGATTTGTTGCAGGAGCGAGCGCGGGTGGCGCTCGTGATTGGCGAGGCTGCCGAAAAGATTGCGGCCGATTTGCAGGGCTCTGTGGAGATAGAGCGTGCCGGAACGCTCGAGCGCGCGGTGGAGATGGCGATGGAGCGAGCGCAACGGGGCGATTCTGTTTTGCTGGCGCCAGCGTGCTCGAGTTTCGACCAGTTCGAGAATTACGAGCAGCGCGGACGCGTCTTCAGAGAATTGGTTGCGCGGCGCTTGACGCAAGACGCGCCGGATACTGCTTCGTCCGATGGCGCGGTTGCGGAGAAAGGATAACGGATGCCACGAAGCGTTCAGCCCGATCGAAAATTATTTGGCGTAACGCTGGCGTTGTGCCTGATCGGCGTGGTGATGGTGTTCAGTGCGTCGGCGATGACTGCGAGCGAGCAGTTCGGCGCGGGCTATATTTTTCTGCTGCGGCAGTTGATTTACCTGGTACTGGGGATTGCGGGGATGTTCTGGCTGATGAACTCGGATTACCGCAAGCTGCGGCAGCCGCGCGTGGTGTTTACGGGCCTGGCGTTGTCGTTCGTGCTGCTGGCGGGCGTTTTTTTTCTGGACCGTTCGCACCAGACGCACCGCTGGTTCCGCATGGGGCCATTCAGTTTTCAGCCGTCGGAGATGGCCAAGCTCGCGCTGATTATTTTTCTGGCGTGGTTTCTGGAATTGCGGCGCCTGCCGCGAAATTTTGGCGTGAACGATCCGCTGCATTCGCTGGCACCGGCGCTTGGAACAACTCTGGTGATGGCCGCGCTGGTGGTGAAAGAGCCGGATATGGGCACTGCTTTCATGATCGTACTGATCGCGATGGTGATGCTTTTTGTGGCCGGACTTTCGTATCGTTACATTGCCGGCACGGTGCTGGCGGCGATTCCCACGATTTATTTGTTGATTGTGCGCGTGCCGTACCGCCTGCAGCGCCTGGAATCGTTTCTGCATCCGGATCTGGATCCGAAAGGCGCGGGATTTCAGCTGGTGCAGTCGTTGATTTCGGTGGGATCGGGAGGGATGACAGGAGTGGGGTTGATGGAGAGTCGGCAAAAGCTTTTCTTTTTGCCGGAAGCGCACACAGATTTCATTTACGCGATTATCGGTGAGGAACTGGGGTTCATTGGGGCAGTCGTCGTGCTGGCGCTTTTCGCGGTGTATGGCTGGCGCGGGTTTGTGGCGGCGATGAAGGCGGGAGACGATTTCGGGAAATTTTTGGCGCTGGGGATTACGACGATGGTGTTGGGGCAGGCGTTGATTAATTTGAGCGTGGTGTTGGGATTGATGCCGACAAAGGGGATTCCGCTGCCATTCATAAGTTACGGCGGGTCGAGCCTGATCGCGATGCTATTGGCCACAGGAGTGCTCCTAAACGTCAGCCAGCAAGCGGACGAGACGTGAGCGCAGTTGTCACGGCCAAAGTCGCGGGCGCCCAAGCCGCGCACGGCCAGGCCAAGAATCTGCTGATCGCAGGCGGCGGGACAGGCGGCCACGTTTTTCCGGCAGTGGCCGTGGCAAAAGAATGGCTAGGGCGCGAGCCGACGGGAGTAAGAAGCGTCGTGATCGTCGGAACCGAGCGCGGGATGGAAGCTAAATTGGTGCCGCAGGCCGGGCTGCCTCTGGAGACGATCCGCGTGGCAGGGCTAAAGGGAATTGGCGGGATGAAATTCATCCGCAATGCAGCGATGTTGCCTGCGGGAATGTGGGACTCGGAGAAAATTGTGCAGCGGCACCGGTTTGGCGCTGCGTTTGGAGTGGGCGGGTACGCTTCCGGACCAATGATGTTGACGGCGCGACTGCATGGGATTCCGTCGGTGATTTTCGAGCCGAATGTCGAGCCGGGATTCACGAATCGCGTGCTGGCGGGGATTGCGGCGCGCGTCGCATGCGGGTTCGCGGAGACTGCAAGACGTTTTGGCGCAAAAGCGGTGGCGACGGGGATTCCAGTGCGGAAGGAATTCTTCGCCGCACCGCGTCGAGAGCATCAGGAGCCGTTCAATATCCTCATCACGGGTGGCAGCCGAGGCGCGTTGCCCATCAATCGCGCGGTAGTTGACTCGCTGGACCTATTAGTGGCGCGAAAAAACCGGCTTTTCATCGTGCATCAGACTGGTGAACGCGATTATAATGCGGTGCGCGTGGCTTATGCGCGACGTGAATTCCGAGCGGAGGTTGTGCCCTTCATCGAGAATATGGCGGAGCGGTTTGCCCAGGCGGACTTGATCGTCTGCCGCTCGGGTGCGATCACGGTGGCCGAAATTGCCGCCGCCGGACGCGCCGCCATCCTCATCCCCTTCGGCGCTGCCACCGACGCGCACCAAACGCGCAACGCCGCGGCCATGCAAGAGGCAGGCGCCGCTCGCCTGCTGCCTCAGGAAGAACTAGGGCCCGAGCGGTTGACGAACGAAATTTTCTCTCTCCTGGACCAGCCCGGGAGAATCAGCGAAATGGAAGAGCATGCGCGGAGCCTTGCGCGACCGCGCGCGGTGGAAGATATCGTTGACCTGCTCGAAGGGCTGGTGCGGCCATGATTGCATCCTTCCGTAATTTTCAGCAAATACATCTAGTGGGAATTGGCGGCAGCGGCATGAGCGGAATCGCTGAAGTGCTGCTATCGAGCGGATATGCCGTTTCGGGGTCGGATTTGAAGCAATCGCCGGTGACAGAGCGTTTGCGCAAGCTCGGCGCGAAGATTTTCGAGGGGCATCTGGCGGAAAACGTTCATGGCGCGCACGTGGTGGTGATTTCTTCGGCGGTGCGTCCGGACAACGTGGAGGTTGTCGAAGCGCAGAAGCTGAAGATTCCGGTGATCCCGCGCGCGGAAATGCTGGCTGAGTTGATGCGTTTGAAGTACGGGATTGCGGTTGCCGGGGCGCATGGGAAGACGACTACCACTTCGATGGTCGCTTCCGTGCTGGCGGCTGCGGGACTTGATCCGACGTTCGTCGTTGGCGGGCGCGTGAATCATGCCGGTTCGAATGCGGGCGTGGGCCAGAGCGAATATATGGTGGTGGAGGCGGACGAAAGCGACCGGTCGTTTTTGCTGCTGGCGCCGGTGGTGGCGGTGGTCACGACGATTGACCGCGAGCATCTGGATCACTACCACTCGCTCGAGGAAATTCAGGATGTGTTTCTGCAATTCGTGAATCGTGTGCCGTTCTACGGCACAGTAATTTTGTGTCTGGACGAGCCCAACGTACAGGCCATTTTGCCGCGCGTGAAGCGCCCGGTGATTACTTACGGCACTTCGAATCAAGCGGACCTTGTGATTGCCGACGTGAAGCTGAACGGGCTCTCCAGCGAATTCCGACTGAAATATCACGGCGAGGATTTGGGACTTTTCGAGCTGCCTGCGCCTCCGGGAATTCACAACGTGCGCAACGCGGCAGCTGCGGCCGGAGTGGCGCTCTCGTTGAATGTGCCACCGGACCTCATACGCGCGGGCCTGGCGAAATTTTCCGGAGTGGGGCGGCGGTTTGAGATCAAGGGGACATTTAACGGCGTCACGTTGATTGACGATTACGGGCATCACCCCGCCGAAATTCGCGCGACTCTAGAAGCGGCGCGCGGTTGCGGATATCATCGGCTGCTCGTGCTCTTCCAGCCGCACCGTTACACACGCACACAACATCTTTGGGACGATTTTCGGCGGTCCTTCAACCTGGCGGACGTGCTGGTGCTGACGGAAATTTACGCGGCTGGCGAACAGCCGATCGAAGGTGTGACCGGCGAGAAGCTGGCGGAAGCCATTCGTGGCGCGGGTCACAAGAACGTGATTTTCAAGAGCACCATGCAAGCTGGAATGGAATACATGTTGCGCGAGGCACGTCCTGGAGATGCAGTAATGGCGATTGGAGCGGGCAGCGTCGGGCGAGTGCTGGACCAACTGGCGATGCTGCTGGGATCGAAGATTTCCACGAGCGCGGACTAGGCGCGACGCAGGCCTGTGGCAGCGCGACGCTGAGGCGATTCAGATTCGAGTTTATGCGAATTAGCGACAAACCGATCGCGGCGCGGCTGAAGGAACTGGGCGTCGAACTGCGTCCTGGCGTGCCGCTCCGCGAGAAGACTTCGCTTGGCATCGGCGGGACTACCGATCAACTGTTGCTGAGGCAATTCGACACGATTCCAGCGGTGATGAAGCTGCTGGCGGATGAAAACATCCCGCACCGATTTTTGGGCGGCGGCACAAACGTCCTTATAAATGATGGCGAATTGCCGTACGTCGTGCTGCATCTGCCGACGTCGCAGCCGGGAATGCGTGTGGAAGGCAACGAAGCGTTTGTGGATGCTGCGGCAGATCTGGGCGGCATGGTCACTTTTTGCGCCAAGCGGGATTTGGGCGGGATGGAAGGGTTAATCGGCGTTCCGGGAAGCGTGGGCGGCGCGTTGCGCATGAACGCCGGGGCGTACGGGACACAAATCGGGTCGTATGTGCGGGAGGTGGAGCTTTATCGGGCCGCGAGCGGCGAGATCGAAATGTTGCGCGGCGACGACATACGATTTGATTATCGCCACACGTCGTTTGCGCCCGATGACGTGATGCTGCGGGTGAAGCTGGAATTGCCGTCGAAGCCTTACAAGGAAATTCTGGCGGGCATCCGCGTGTGCAACGAAAAGCGGCGTTCCAGCCAGCCTTTGAACCAGAAAAGCGCAGGCTGCATCTTTAAGAATCCGGCGGGCGGCTCGGCTGGGCGGATGATTGACGAGCTGAAATTGAAGGGACACCGCGTAGGCGACGCCATGGTCAGCGACCGGCACGCCAATTTTTTCGTGAATGTGGCAAACGCGAGTTGCGCGGACATGTTAAAACTGATTGATGACGTGCGCGAACGGGTGCGCGCGGCGTATGGCGTCGAGCTCGAGAACGAGGTCATTTTCTGGAAAAACTAAGGACCATGGACGCGGAAGCCTATCCCCAGGAAGTCCTGGCCGACGAAGAGCCGAAGTATCTGCGCCGGCAGAAGCCCCTCGAGATCAAGCGGCGGAAATTTGGCAAGAAGGCCTGGAAAACGTATCTGCGCGTCATGTTCGGGACCGCGGTGGCGGCGGGCGGCGTGGGCGCGGCGTACATGGTGGGGCATTTTTTGCTGGCATCGCAGGAAATGGCGCTGATCCATTCCGAGCAAATCCAGGTTTCGCAGAACCGTTATGTGACGACCTCGAGCGTGCGTGAGATTTTTCGCGTGGACCGCGGACACAGCATCCTGCGGATTCCTTTGAGCGAACGGCGGCGGCAGATCGAAACTTTGCCGTGGGTGGAGCAGGCCAGCGTGCTGCGCGCTTTGCCCAACACGATTAAGGTTGAGATCACCGAGCGGACACCGATCGCGTTTTTGCGGGACGGCAGCGATCTGGCGTTGGTGGACGTGCACGGCGTGATTCTGGACCGGCCGCTGAAGGGTGATTTCCATTTTCCGGTGGTCACCGGAATGAGTTCGGAGATGCCGATGGAAGATCGCGAGCTGCGCATGCAGCTATTTGCGAGTTTCGCGCAGCAGGTGGAAGCGGCGCGCGGCGGGGCGATGGACCAGGTGAGCGAAGTGGATTTGAGCGAAGCCAAAGATTTGCGGGCGACGATCACGGGTTTGCAGAGCGGCGGCAGCCCAAACGGCGCGAGTGGAAGTGCGAACACCGCTGGCGAATGGAGCAACGCCGATACACCCATCTTGATCCATTTCGGCGACAGCGATTTCGAGGACAAGTTTCTGACGGTGTTGAAGGATGTTGGGCGGTGGCGCGCGGAAGTTGGAACCGTTGAATCCGTGGATTTGCGATTCAACGGCGAAGCAGTGGTGAATCAGGATCCCACGCTGGTTGCGAAGGTGGTAGAGCCGCCGGCGCTAACTGCCGCGCCGCGGCCGGTAGCGGCAGTGAATCTGAAGCCGGTGACGACGTCGCACGCTGTCGCGCACGCGAGTTCGCACACTCCATCGCGGACAACTTCGCATGCCACGACGCACGCGAGTTCGCATCCGGCGCGGCATGCAACGCAGAAGAACGCGACGAAAACGGCCTCAAGGCGTTCAAGTGCGGCGGCGCAGCAGTAGCGAGCGAGATGGAGATGGAACTACCAAGGAGCGGCGGATTTGACGAAGAAGGAACGGCACATTGTGGCGCTGGACATCGGCAGCACGAAAACGTGCGCGTTGATCGGCGAATTGGATGACGACGCGAGCGGCGTACGCTTCGCGGCGCTGGGTGCGGCGGAATCGAAAGGCTGGCGCAAGGGTCAGATCGTGAATCTGGACCTGGCGGTCAGTTCGATTCGTCGCGCTGTGGAAGAAGCCGAAACGATCGTGGGAGTGCCGGTGGAATCTGCGTTGATTGGTGTGGCCGGAACGCACGTGCGCGGAGTGAACAGCCGCGGCGGGATCACGGTGGGCTCGCGTCCGCGCGACGTGCAACGTGATGACGTACGGCGCGCGATTGAAGCCGCGCGGGGCGTGCAATTGCCGGAAGACCGCGAAGTGCTGCACGTGCTGCCGCAGGAATTCTTTCTGGACGCGCAGGACAATATCCGCGACGCGATCGGGATGGTGGGGCAGCGCCTCGAAGCGAACGTGCACATCGTCACCGCATCCGGCACGGCGACGCAAAACATCGTCACGGCGGTAAATCGCGCCGGAGTGCGAGTAGACGATACGGTGCTGGAGCCCTTGGCTTCCGCTGAAGCTTGCTTGACGCAAGATGAACGCGAACTCGGTTCGTGCCTGCTGGACATCGGCGGCGGAACTACCGAAATGGTGGCGTTCACGAGCGGCGTAGTGCGGCATACGGCGGCGATTCCGGTGGGTGGCGATCATTTCACGAACGATCTTGCCGTGGGTTTACGGACGCCGAGTGGCGAAGCGGAAAAAATCAAGCGGCTGCACGCCTGCGCGTTTCGCGAGTTGTTGAAAGAGGACACCGCGATTGAAATCGCGAGCGTCGGCGACCGTCCGCCGCGCACGGTGTTCTCGCGGATGCTTTCGGAGATAGTTGAGCCGCGCGCGCAGGAATTATTGATGCTGGTGCGCGACGAGCTGCGCCGTGGCGGCGTGGAATCGCAGATTCCCGCGGGCATCGTGCTCACGGGCGGCGGCGCGCAATTGCGCGGCCTGTGCGAACTGGCCGAAAAGATTTTCAATCTTCCGGTGCGCGTCGCTTCACCTCGCGGGCTTGCCGGCATGAGCGAAGAAGTTTCCCAGCCCGAGTATGCAACAGCTGTTGGACTGGTGCTCTACGGCGCGCGGACGCGGCGCGCTGCGGGGAACCGTCCTAGCGGCTGGGTGGGCAAATTGAAAAGCATGTTTGCAGGGGCGCAATAGGCAACGGATTCAGTATTCGAAACTGGGGAAAGACTGGGGAGGAAGCATGGCACAAAAAGAATCGAGCATGCGTGTATCGTTTGCGGAAGAAGCACCGAACGGCGCGAAGATAAAAGTGATCGGGGTGGGCGGCGGCGGATCGAACGCCGTCAACCGCATGATTCGCGCCAAAGTCGAAGGCGTCGAATTCATCGCGGCCAATACCGATTTGCAGGCGCTGAAACTTTCGCAGGCGCCGGTGAAATTGCAACTGGGCGCGAAGCTGACCAAAGGATTGGGTGCGGGAGCTAATCCGGAAGTCGGGCGGAAAGCGGCGCTCGAAGACACGGAAAAAATTCTGGAGGCGCTGGACGGCGCGGACATGGTGTTCGTCACCGCCGGACTCGGCGGCGGAACGGGCAGCGGCGCGGCGCCGGTGGTTGCGAACCTGGCGAGCGAGCTTGGCGCATTGACTGTCGCGGTGGTCACCAAGCCCTTCGCATTTGAAGGCAAGCGGCGCATGGAGCAGGCGGAACAGGCGCTCGCCGAACTGATCGGCTGCGTGGATACCGTCATCGTGATCCCCAACGAGCGGCTGATGGATTGCGTCGAGCACGGCACCAGCTTTTTCGAAGCGTTCCGCATCGCCGACGATATTCTGCGCCAGGCCGTGCAGGGCATTTCGGACATCATTACCATTCCAGGCATCATCAATCGCGACTTTGCGGACGTGAAGACGATCATGTCCGGGCAAGGCTATGCGGTGATGGGCACGGCGGTGGCTTCCGGTTCGAACCGTGCGGTTGACGCCGCGAATCGCGCCATCAACAGCCCTTTGCTCGAAGACAATTGCATCCAAGGAGCGCAGGGAATTTTGATCAACATCACCGGCTCTTCGAGTCTGAGCTTGCAGGAAGTGCACGAAGCTTCTTCGATCATCCAGAAAGCCGCGCATGAAAATGCCAATATTATCTTCGGCGCGGTGATGGATGATGCGATGAAGGAGTCTGTGAAGATCACGGTGATCGCCGCGGGCTTCCGCGAAGTGGCGGCGTGCAAATCGCAGCAGAAGCCTTCTTATCTGCCGAAGACCTGGAAAGCCACACGCGACCCCGAGCCTGCGCCGAACATCGCGCCGCAGCAGACCAACGTGGTGCAACAGGTGGCGCGCAACGTGAAGGAAGTGGTGCACGAAGTCCCGGCCGACGATCTGGACGTGCCCACATTCCTGCGGCGGCAAGCACAAAAGGCTTAGCTGCGGCCGACCGAACCGGGTAGGGGCACGGCATACCGTGCCCGTTGCTCCTGTGTTCCGTCGCATCGTGGCCGTTCGAACGCTCGAGCATTTCTCTGCACACAAAGGTTGGCAGAACTGGCAGCGCACGATCCCCGATGCCTCGAACTGCATGGAAGTTGGCATGGTCAAGCGTCGTTGCAGTCTTGCTGGTCGGATTCTCTTCTATTGAATTGGCGCGCCCCTCGACGGGCCAGAATTCGCATGCCGGTGCGGTAACCGGCGTGATTGATGGCGTAGCGTTTGAGGGCGACCAATACTACGTTCACGGCTGGGCGTGCCAGGAAGGCCAGCGCGGCCCGATCGGCATCAATATCTATGCGACGCATCCGGCGGGAGCCAAACCTCCGGGAACGTACGTCATGGCGGACACGGCCAACCTGCCGAACGAGCCTGCCGTTGACCGCGAATGCGATGACGCCGATGGCGGCAAGCACAGATTCCGGACCGCGCTGCCAAACCAACTCCTGAGAAGTTTCCAGGGCAAGAAAATCTACGTTCACGGCATCGCGCTCGCGGGCAACGTCGACAACGCGTTGCTCGCAGGCTCCGGAAAATTTTCATTTCCGGCTCCCAAATGGCCTACCGACCCACCGACGCCGAATTTTTTGGACGGTGCGCGCGCCGCGGCGTTCGACACTTCGAAGGAATCCTGCGAACAGATCGATATCCCGGACGCGGCGGCCCGGGCCTTCCGCGACTACAAGGGGACCATCCACCTGATTGCGTCGCACTACGTAACACGCGCGGGGCTCGGACCTACTCTTGAAACGGTGAAGCACAGCTGCGAAGTGGTTTACAAATCGCCGCACGATGGGAACATTGCGGATTTTAACGACGCCACGTGGCTGAATACGTTCTACAACGTAGATGGCGAACGGATCGTCGCGCACGGGCACATGGAGTATCACGGCTGGGAGCACCCGGGCATGTGCGCGTCAAAGACGGACACGGCTTCCTGCTGGTACAACGTCGATACATTCTATATTTCGACGGACGGCGGCTATCACTTCACGCGGCCTAAGCCGCCCGGCAATTATTTCATCAGCCTTCCTTACAAATACGAAGTAAATCAGGGTCCAGAAGGCTACAGCGTGGACGCCAACATCGTGAAGGTGGGCGAGTGGTATTACGATGAAGTGTACTCGTGGGCCTGGCCGCCGAATTGCGGCGGAGGAAAGGGTCAGAAGCCGTGCCTCGTCCAGGATGGAGCGTGCGCCATTCGCACGTCGAATATTTTAGATCCCGCGTCATGGCGCGGCTGGGACGGAAAGGACTTCACGATCGAGTTCGTGGATCCCTACCGAGAGACGGTGGCAAAGCCACAGAGCCACGTTTGCACAGCGGTTCCGTACCTCGACTATTCCACTGGAATCAACTATCACGCGGCGTCTCATCTGTTTGTAGCGACACTGTGGAATCAAGGCTCAGCCGCCTGGGGACCGATGGGTGTCTATTTCACGACGTCGCCTGACTTCGTTCATTGGAGCAAGCCTGAACTGGCGATGACGCAGAATCAGATGTTGAGGCGCGAGCCGGAGGGGAACTGGTCGTACGCCTATTTTTCGCTGATCGATCCAAAATCTACGGACTCCAGCTTCATGACGATTACCGACAATCCCTATCTGTATTATGTGCGCATGGACGGCAACCATCCTCCGTATCAACGCGTGCTGTTTCGACAAAAGATAAGGCTGAATTGGCTAGCGACATTGCGCTAGAAGAACGCATACCTGTGCTGTCTCGATCGTTTCTTGCGATGTAGACTATCGTTCGTGCCGGATTCGATTCGAATTGAAGGCCGAGCGCTGGGTGTCGCTGAGGGGCACGCGCGACGAGAGCCGCTCGTGGAATGCTGCGGTATGCTGGCCGGGCGCGATGGCGTGATCACGCGGGCGTATCCGGCCGTGAATGCGGCGCGGAATCCGGCTACGGAGTATGAAATCGCGCCGAAGGAATTGTTTCAGTTCACGCGCGAAATACGGGCAGCGGGGTTGCAGTTGCTGGGAATCTATCATTCCCATCCGAACGGCAAGAACGAGCCTTCGGCACGCGATATCGAGCAGGCGTATTACCCGGATGTCGCTTACTTCATTATTTCACCCGTGCCGGAAGCTGAAAAGCC
>Ga0307478_10001617_pt1 | contig 19107 bp, 18 predicted proteins | sample atmos_gasesECM4C_2_FD_203713 | JGI IMG/M metagenome (GOLD analysis project Ga0307478, IMG submission 203713) | Hardwood forest soil microbial communities from Morgan-Monroe State Forest, Indiana, United States - atmos_gasesECM4C_05 | ecosystem: Environmental > Terrestrial > Soil > Temperate... | reverse complement strand
CGGGGTCGCCGACCGGCGATGCCACCAACCGCAAGAACATGGCGCTCCTGATCCAGCTGCGCTGGACCGCCGTGATCGGGCAGATCGCGACCATTGCCTTTGTGATTTTCTGGCTTGGCATTGCCTTGCCGCTCGTCGCCATGGGCGCGGTAATCTCCGCGCTGGTCGCGCTCAATGTCGCGAGCCTGTTCTGGGTCCGCTATCGCGCCGAGATCAGCAGCCGGGAATTGCTGCTGGCCTTGATGCTTGATGTCGTAGCACTCACCATTCAGCTCTATTTGAGTGGCGGCGCGGCCAATCCCTTCACCTCGCTCTATCTCTTGCAGGTCACGCTCGGCGCGGTGCTGCTTGACGCCCGCTCGAGCTGGTCGCTGGTAGCCTTGAGCTGCGTGAGCTTCGGCTGGCTCACCATTTCCTACCGTCCGCTGGAACTGCCGCATCACATGGACGATCCGTTCAGCCTGCATGTCGCCGGCATGTTCGTCGGTTTCATGCTGGATGCGGTGCTGCTGGTGATCTTCGTGACCCGCATCAACCGCAATTTGCGAGAGCGCGATGCGCATCTCGCCGCGCTGCGCCAGCATGCCGCCGAGCAGGACCATATCGTCAGGATGGGCCTGCTCGCCTCCGGCGCGGCACATGAGCTCGGAACGCCGCTCGCCTCGCTTTCGGTCATCTTGAGCGATTGGCGCCGCATGCCCGCGCTGACGGCAGAATCGGAGATCGCCGACGATCTCGCCGAGATGGAGGCCTCGCTGCAGCGCTGCAAGACCATCGTCACGGGCATTCTGGTCTCCGCAGGCCAGGCGCGCGGCGAGGGCTCCGAGCCCACGACCATCACCGCCTTCCTGACCGCGCTCGTGAAGGAGTGGCGCGAAGCGCGCTCGGTGAGCTGCCTGCAGTTCAGGAATTCGGTCGGCACGGATCTCACCATCGTCTCCGACGTGACGCTGAAGCAGGCGATCTTCAACGTCCTCGACAACGCGCTCGAAGTGTCTCGCGACTGGGTCGAGCTTGCAGTCGAGCGCGACGGGGACACGCTGGTGCTGTCCGTCAGCGATCGCGGCCCCGGCTTTCCGCCGGAAATTCTTTCGCAGCTCGGCCGGCCCTATCAATCGAGCAAGGGACGCCCGGGGAGCGGGCTCGGCCTGTTCCTGGTCGTCAACGTCATCCGCAAGCTCGGTGGGGTGGTGACGGCGCAGAACCACCGCAAGCGCGGTGCGACCATCAAGCTTGCGCTGCCCTTGGCGACGCTGGTCATTGGAGGCCATTTTGACCTGTGAACGGTGTTTGTTGATCGTGGAGGACGATGCAGGCTTCGCCCGCACGCTGAAACGCTCGTTCGAACGCCGCGGCTATGAAGTCGTCGTCACAGCCTCGCTGGATGAGCTTCGCAAGGTCCTGGAGGAGAAATCGCCCGGCTATGCGGTGGTCGATCTCAAACTCGGCGGCGTGTCGGGGCTTGCCTGCGTCGAGGCGCTCCACGCCCATGATGAGGAAATGCTGATCGTGGTGCTGACCGGCTTTGCCAGCATCGCAACCGCGGTCGAAGCCATCAAGCTAGGCGCCTGCCACTACCTCGCCAAGCCGGCGAACACCGACGATATCGAGGCGGCATTCCAGAAGGCCGAAGGCAATGCCGAAATCGCGCTCGCCGAGCGCCCGACCTCGATCAAGACGCTGGAATGGGAGCGCATCCATCAGACCTTGATCGAGACCGATTTCAACATTTCGGAAACTGCACGCCGCCTCGGCATGCATCGGCGGACCCTGGCGCGGAAGCTCGAGAAGCGGCAGGTGAAGTGAGCTGCTCAGCGCGTTGATTGAGCATGATCTCCGCGCAAACGCCACGCGCTTGTCGCGAGGGAAAAACCGCTTCACACTTAGCGCTCACGCGGCCCTTCGGGGCCGGATCATGCTGCTCGCGGGGTCGCCCAACGGCGATACTGGCGCGTCTTAAGCGCGGTCTCGATTTGTGATGCGATCAGCGCGCACATCGGAGCCACGTTGGGGTTGGCCGCTCGTCCCCGGCTCAGGCGCTTGAGCTGGTGTTTGACCATGGCCATTGTGGCGAGCGAGCCAGCCGCCTTGTTCCTCCATGTGATGGGACGCAGTTTGGGTACATCATCGACGCCATCCCGCCATTCGCGCGGCAGACGCGGATTGATGGCGAGTGCGGTCGCCATCCCCGCCATGGCGATGCCGCTTCCGATCACTTGCTCGGCAACAGCGCGACGGCGAATACCTCCTGTCACCATGAGAGGCATGTGCGCCACGGCGGCAATGTCCTTGGCAAATTCCAGGAAATAGGCCTCCCGCGCAAGCGTGCGGCCGTCGCGCGCTTCTCCCTGCATGGCCGGGGCTTCGTAGCTGCCGCCGGAGAGTTCGACCATGTCGACGGCGAGATCATTGAGCAGTTCGACCACTTGCCTCGCGTCATCAGGGCTGAAGCCGCCGCGCTGAAAATCGGCGGAGTTGAGTTTGACCGATACGGCGAAGGAGGGCGACACGCTCGCTCGGACGGCCCTGACGATATCGATCAAGAGACGCGCCCGGTTTGCGATCGCGCCGCCCCAGCGATCGCTGCGCTTGTTGCTTAGCGGCGAGAGAAACTGGCTCAACAAATAGCCGTGCGCTGCATGGATTTGCACGCCGGTGAACTCGCTCTGCTCGGCGAGTTGCGCTGTCCTGACGAAACGGCGCTTGACCTCGTCGATGTCATCCTCGGTCATCGCCTTTGGGACGGAAAACCGTTTCGAATAGGCGCCAAGGTCCAATGGCACGGCCGAAGGCGCGATCGTCGGCTGGCCTAGCGCAGCCGGTACCTGCCGTCCGGGATGATTGATCTGCATCCACACCTGCGCGCCGCCGGAGCGTGCGGTAGCCGCCCAACGCTTGAAGCGGTCGGGATGGCTGTCGTTCTCAAGAACGACGCCGCCCGGACCGGTCATGGCGCGGCGATCGATCATGACATTGCCGGTCAGGATGAGGCCCGCCCCGCCAGCGGCCCACGCCTGGTAGAGGCGGATCAGGGCCTCGGAGGGGGCGTGGTCAGCGTCAGCCATGTTCTCTTCCATCGCCGCTTTAGCGAGGCGGTTGGGAATTACCCTGCCGTTCGGCAGCGTCAACGGGGCGAAAAGAGTCATTCAGCTCTCCAGATCGCGGGAAGACTTGACCCTAACGTTAAAGTGAACTTTAAGGTCAAGCCCCGAAGAGGTGAGAAGAGCCATGAAGATCGGCGAATTGGCAAAACGCAGCGGCTTGGCGCCATCACGCATCCGCTTCTACGAAGCTCAGGGCTTGCTCAGGGCCGTGCACCGCCGGGCCAACGGCTACCGCGAATATCCGCCGGAGGCCCTGCTTATGCTGGGCATCATCACCAGCGCCCAGCGGACCGGCTTTTCATTGCAGGAAATCCGGCAGCTTCTGCCGGAAGATCTGTCCCATTGGCAACGCGACGCATTGATCAGCGCTCTCCGCAAGAAGATCGCCGATATCGAGGCCATGGAAAATCAGCTGCGGCAAAGCAAGGCTCACCTGCAGGCCCTGGTCGCCTCCATCGAGAACAGGCCCGAGGGCATGGACTGCGCCGATGACACCAGACGCGTCTTCAAGGAGATGTGGCAGGAGGGTAGGGTGCCCGATTGGATCGATCAGTCAGACTAGCGGTGCAACTCGCAGTCCGCGCGTTTCACGGATACCCACGCAGCATCAGATGGTCCGACCGGACCTCCCAGCTTTCGAGCCGGTCGAGGAAGCTCATGCCGAGCAGATTGGTCTTCATCTGGCCGTGCGGCACCACCAGCGCCGGCACCGAGCGCTCGACCAGCTTTCCGATCGCAAGCCGGTCCAGCGTCAGCCGCGCCGCCTTGGTGTGGCCGCCGGCGGTCTCGACATCGACGTCATAGTCCAATAGCTCCAGCGGCAGGCCGGCGGCGCGCGCCGTTTCGTAAGTGAGCACCACCGAAGTGGCGCCGGTGTCGACCACCATCGGTGCGACGACGCCGTTGATCCTGGCGCGCAGCGCGAACTCGCCGTTCTGGCTGCGGGCGATCTGAACCGAGCGGGCGGTGGACAGCGAGCGCTCGCGCATCACCTCCGACAGCGTGTCACTGACGCGCGCGACCCGCTCCGGATCCTTGTAGGCGACGACGACGCCTGCGGTGAACGCCAGCATAATCAGGACCAGGAGGGTGCGGATCATTGCGCGCCTCCCGCGTGGCGGCGGTTCAGCCCGGCTTGCTGCCTAGTGGCGTCAGTCCCGCCTCCAGCATGCGCTGGGCGAGGGTGGCCATCACGGCCTGCCGCTCGGCGCTTTCCAGGCGATGCCAACTGGCGATCTCCGGCAGCGTACGGCCGCAGCCGTAACAGAGGCCACTTCCAGGATCGATCATACAGACTGCGATGCACGGCGATTCTTTGCTCATCAAGAATGATAGTGAAGGCGATTTCCATGCCGACGCAAGGGTTAGATAGGATCTAGACTCCTGTGCCTGCGCTCATGATCGGCTTGTGCCGCACGCGCCGCCTGTCTTCCGACGTTGCGATGATTGCGGTCTCCGGCTGGAGCGGCGGCGCCTCGTCGATCGCGGTTTCTTCGACCACCGGCGCCAGCGCCGACATCACGCGTTCCGGCGGGAAGGTGACGATCACCTCGGTGCCGATGCGCAGCTTCGATTTCAGCGTGAACGTGCCGCCGTGCATGTCGACCAGGCTTTTCGCGATCGGCAAGCCGAGGCCAGCGCCTTGCTCGGCGGACTTGATCGAGTTGGAGCCCTGGCCGAAGGACGCGAGCACGATCGGGATCTCCGCTTCCGGAATGCCGGAGCCGGTGTCCTTGACGCTCAAATATTGCCCGCCCGACGCAGTCCAGCCGACCTTCAGCCAGATCTCGCCGCCTTGCGGGGTGAACTTGATCGAGTTCGACAACAGGTTCAGCACGATCTGGCGGATCGCGCGTTCATCGGCCCAGATCTTGGGCATGCCGCGTTCGAACACCTCGTGAATGGTGATGCCGCGGCTGGAGGCGCGGAGCTTCAACAGATGATGGCAATCGGCCACCACATTGACCAGCGCCATAGCTTCCTCGTTGAGCTCGTAGCGGCCAGCCTCGATGCGGGAGAGGTCGAGAATCTCGTTGATCAGATTGAGCAGGTGCACGCCGGAATTATGGATGTCGGCGGAATATTCCTTGTAGACCGGCACTGCATGCGCACCGAAGATCTCGCTCTTCATCACCTCGGAGAAACCAAGGATCGCGTTGAGCGGCGTACGCAGCTCATGGCTCATCTGCGCGAGAAAGCGCGACTTCGCAACATTCGCCGCCTCCGCGCGGTAGCGCGCCTCGTCCGAGATCGACTTGGCCTGCTCGAGCTCGCCGATCAGCGCATCCTTTTCCGCGCGCGCCTCCAGCGTCGCGAGCGTCGTCGAATGCAGGCGATGCGCCAGCAGCGCGAAATAGCCTTCGGCGGCGAGCGCAAGCGCTGCCAGCACATATTTGTCGAAAGTGCCGGCCATCGAGAAATTGAGCGCGATGGCAATTGTCACCGGCACGGTGGCGGCAAGGGCTGCGATCGGCAGGTTCGCGGCGAGCATGCTGGAGACCGCGATCACCAGCAGCATCAGGAACATCATCACGGTGTCGGAGACGACGTCGAGCGCCGGATGGGTTAGGATCGCCATCCAGCACAGGCCGTGAAGCAGGTCGAGCAGCACGAAGCGCGTGCGCCACTTGCGGGTCAAGGCCGGCGTCGACGGCTCGGCCAGGAAGCGCAGGCAGGTGCGCATGATGGCGGCATGGATGCAGAGCATGCCGCAGGTCCAGGCTGCCGCCGGGATCGGCTTCATCCAGAAGCCGAACAGAAGCCCCGTCGCGACCACGAGCAGCATCACGACATAGGAGGCCGAGATGCGGGTCCGGGCGTATTGCCGGAGCAGCTCCTGGTCGAAAGCGGGCCGCGTGCCGCTGGTTGACGTTAACCGATCGCGCGCCTCGCGTACCCGCTGCTGGGCGGCCCGCCGATTGCTCGCGGAAGCCGCCGGCGGCTCTGCCGGAAGCTGCACAACCTCGGGCTTTTCAGCGGGCGCACTCATCAACAACACAAAATCCTGCCCGCGAACTGCGCGGGCTTTTTGCATCGTCTATCTCTGGCGCCAAATTCTTAAGAGGTGCCTTAAGAAGCTAAGAATTCTCGTTAACGGGAGGTTAAATTAACGGTTGTGAGCGCGCTGTTAGCGCTCTCACAACCCCGGTTTCACTTCTCCAGCCGCGCGAGCAGGCTCGACGTATCCCAGCGCTTGCCGCCGAGCTTCTCCACCTCAGCATAGAACTGGTCGACCAGCGCGGTTACCGGAAGCGTCGCGCCGTTACGGCGGGCCTCGGAGAGGCAGATCGAGAGGTCCTTGCGCATCCATTCCACGGCAAAGCCGAAATCGTACTTGCCCTCGCTCATGGTCTTGTAGCGGTTTTCCATTTGCCAGGACTGCGCCGCGCCCTTGGAGATGGTCTCGATCACGGCAGGCACGTCGAGGCCGGATTTCTTGGCGAAATGAATGCCCTCGGAAAGGCCCTGCACCAGCCCTGCGATGCAGATCTGGTTGACCATCTTGGTGAGCTGGCCGCTTCCCGCCGGCCCCAGCAGTTTGCACATCCGTGCATAGGCCGCGATAACAGGCTCGGCGCCGGCGTAAGCCGCCTGATCGCCGCCGCACATCACCGTGAGCACGCCGTTCTCGGCACCGGCCTGGCCGCCGGAGACGGGGCCGTCGACGAATTTGAAGCCGCGCTTCTTTGCCTCCGCATCGAGCTCGCGGGCGACCTCGGCAGACGCCGTGGTGTGGTCGACGAAAGTGGCGCCGTCCTTCATGCCGGAGAAAGCGCCGTCGGGGCTGATGGTGACCGCGCGCAGGTCGGCGTCATTGCCGACGCAGCACATCACGAAATCCTGACCTTCCGCAGCAAGCTTCGGGGTCGGCGCGGCGCGACCGCCGAACTTTTCCGTCCATTGCTGGGCCTTGGCCGCCGTCCGGTTGTACACCGTCACCTCATGGCCGCCTTTTTTGACGAGGTGTCCAGCCATCGGAAATCCCATGACGCCGAGACCAATAAAAGCGACTTTAGCCATCTGTGCTACCTTGCTACCTTGGGTTCTTGGCCTGGCCGTTGGAGGTTGGCTAGGCGGGGAAGCGCGCACCATACGCTCTGAAGCGCAGAGGGCAACGCCCCGCATGGCCGCCGCCGGTAAATTCGTGCTACGATGCCCCGGCAACGAAATTCAAAAAAAGGGAGTGCTTCGCATGAGCTTGAGCGTGGGCGTGCTCGACCATTTCAATATCCGGACCCGGAAACTCGCCGAGACGGTCAGCTTCTATGAGGACGTGCTGGGGCTCACGAAGGGCGCCCGGCCGAACTTCGCCTTTCCTGGGGCCTGGATGTACAGCGAGGGCAAGCCAGTGGTGCATCTCGTCGATATTTCGCCGACTGGAGAGGCCCAGAAGCCGGATTCCGGCTGCGTCCATCATGTCGCTTTTGTCAGCCAGGGCTTTGACGCCATGCGGCAGCGGCTGCAGTCCAAGGGCATGCAGTTCGAGGCACGGCAGGTTCCCGGCGGCGATCTTTGGCAGATCTTCGTCTATGACCCGAACGGCGTCATGATCGAGCTGAACTACGAGGCCGCCAAGGAAGCCACGGGCTCCGCGCCTGCCGAGGCCGCCAACGATATCGGGGCGAAGGTCGCTTGAGACTGTGTAGAACCGTGGGGCGCATTGGCATCGGCGTAATGCGCCGCTTCTCGCGGCTCTGACTGCGGATTACGCTTCACTAATCCGCCCGACAGACTGTCGGTAAATCGGGGCGATCCGCCCCCCGGAACCGCTGTTCTTTTGCGCCGATCCGTCCTATCTGTCCGTTGAAAGACAGATAGGACGGAGAAGCGCATTGAGCGTGACGCAGCAACAGGTTCTAGATTCCCTCGCGAAGGTGAAATCGCCGCGCGGGGTTGCGCTGACCAATGCCAATGTGCTGTCCGCCATCGCGGTCAATGACGGCAAAGTGTTCTTCTCCATCAACGTCGATGCAGTCGAGGCGCGCGCCTGGGAAGACGTGCGCGCGCAGGCCGAACGCGCGGTGCGCGCGCTGCCGGGCGTCACCACGGCCATGATCGCGCTCACCGCGGAGCGCAAGCCGGGCACGGCGCCGCAACCTCCGCGGCAAGCTCCAGGGCCTGGCGTGGCGCCGGTCTCGTCGCACCGTCCGCCGCACAGCCCGGCAGGCTCGCCCATGGCAAGGCAGGCGGAAATCCCCGGCATCGCCGCCGTCATCGCTGTCGCCTCGGGCAAGGGCGGCGTCGGCAAGTCGACCACTGCGCTCAACCTTGCGCTCGGCTTGAAGGCACTAGGCCTGCGCGTCGGCCTGCTCGATGCCGACATCTACGGCCCGTCGGTGCCGCGCCTGACAGGCATTCGTGAAAAACCCGAGCTCAACGACGATCGCAAGATGGTTCCGATCGAACGCTTTGGTCTTTCGATCATGTCGATCGGCTTCCTGGTCGAGGAAGACACCGCAATGATCTGGCGCGGGCCGATGGTGATGTCGGCGATCACGCAGATGCTGCGCGATGTCGCCTGGGGCACACTGGACGTGCTGGTCGTCGACATGCCCCCGGGCACGGGCGATGCACAGCTCACGCTGGCGCAGAACGTGCCGCTGAAGGGTGCCGTCATCATCTCGACCCCGCAGGATCTGTCACTGATCGATGCGCGGCGGGGCCTTGCCATGTTCAGGAAGGTAAACGTGCCGGTATTCGGCATCATCGAGAACATGAGCTACTTCCAGTGTCCCCACTGCGGCACGCGCTCGGATATTTTCGGCCATGGTGGGGCGCGGCACGAAGCGGAGCGGTTGGGCGTGCCGTTCCTGGGCGAGGTGCCCTTGCACATGGCGATTCGCGAGACCTCCGACGCCGGCAATCCCGTGGTCGCGAGCGATCCCGACGGACCGCATGCGGCGATCTATCGTGCCATTGCAAGTCAGGTGCGCGAGCAGCTCAGGGGCGTGATCGCGGCTGCCTGAAAAGCGGGCGGGCCGAGCTTGCGACTTTTGTTTAATCATCGCACATCATGCCAATGTTGCGTTTTCGGTCGCGGCTTTCCGTGTTAAAGCCCGACCCCGGAGCGCTTTTGTTCGACCTCAGGTCGTATCACCGGAAGCATGCTGCAAGACTTTGGGAATACGCGCCACAAGGAGAAGGCCACACAATGAAGCGTCGTGATTTTTTGAAGGTTTCGGCAACCGGTGCGGTCGCCGCGGCCGCTGTGGCGTCGCCCGCGATCGCCCAGTCCACGCCTGAAATCAAGTGGCGTATGACCTCGAGCTTTCCGAAGTCGCTCGATACCATCTATGGCGCCTCGGTGGAGTTCGCGAAATACGTCGCCGACATGACCGACAACAAGTTCCAGATCCAGGTCTTCTCCGCCGGCGAGATCGTGCCGGGCCTGCAGGCGCTGGACGCGACCTCCAACGGCACGGTGGAGATGAGTCACACCGTCTCCTACTACTATGTCGGCAAGGATCCGACCTTTGCGATCTACGCCTCGGTGCCGTTCGGGCTCAACGCGCGCCAGCAGAACTCCTGGTGGTATCAGGGCGGCGGCCAGGATCTCGGCAACGAGTTCTTCAAGAAGTTCGGCGTGATGGCGTTTCCCTGCGGCAATACCGGCACGCAGATGGGCGGCTGGTTCCGCAAGGAGATCAAGACGGTCGCCGATCTCTCCGGCCTGAAATTCCGCATCGGCGGCATCGCGGGCCAGGTGCTGCAGAAGGTCGGCGTCGTGCCGCAGCAACTCGCCGGCGGCGACATTTATCCGGCGCTGGAGAAGGGCACTATCGACGGCGCCGAATGGGTCGGCCCCTATGACGACGAGAAGCTCGGCTTCCAGAAGGTCGCAAAGTACTACTACTACCCGGGCTTCTGGGAGGGCGGTCCGACCGTCCATGCCTTCGTCAATCTCGACAAGTGGAACTCGTTGCCGAAGAGCTACCAGGCCGTGATCGAGAACGCCTGCGCCAACGCCAACACCTGGATGGCCGCGCGCTACGACATGCAGAACCCGTCGGCCTTGAAGCGGCTGGTTGCGGGGGGCACGCAGCTGCGTCCCTTCACCAACGAGGTGCTGGAAGCCTGCCTCAAGGCGACCAACGAGTTGTGGGCGGAAATCTCGGCCAATAACCCCGACTTCAAGAAGTCGATCGACGCCATGCAGGCCTATCGCTCCGACGAATATCTGTGGTGGCAGGTCGCCGAATACACCTTCGACAGCTTCATGATCCGCTCGCGCACCCGCGGCTGATCAGAGCATGATCCGGGCAGGATAACGCTCGATCAAAGAAGCTGAGAGCGTCAGCTGTTAGTCTTAAGTCGTAGACAAAAAGCCCGGTCTCGCGAGAGGCCGGGCTTTTTGCGGCGTCCAGCAGCGAAGGAGGGATGGAAATCGGGAACCGGTTGTTCCATGCTTAATGGGTAAAAGACAAAAAACATAGTCAGAGGGGACAACATGAAACGTCGAGACTTCATCAAGGTCACCGGCCTTGGCGTGGCAGGCGCCGCAAGCGTGGCGGCACCGGCGATTGCGCAATCGATGCCGGAGATCAAGTGGCGCATGACCACGAGCTGGCCGAAATCGCTCGACACGTTGCATGGCGGCGCCGAGATCATGGCCAAGATGATCGCCGAAGCCACCGACAACAAGTTCCAGATCCAGACCTTTGCCGCCGGCGAGATCGTGCCGGGCCTGCAGGTGTTGGACGCCGTGCAGAGCGCGACGGTGGAGATGGGTCACACCGCCTCCTACTATTATTTCGGCAAGGACCCGACCTTCACCTTCGGCTCGTCGGTGCCCTTCGGCCCGAACATGCGCATCAACCAAGCCTGGTACATGCTGGGTGGGGGCAGGGAAATCCTCAACGACTTCTACAAGAACTACAACATCACCTCGCTGCTCGCCGGCAATACCGGCTGCCAGATGGGTGGCTGGTTCCGCAAGGAGATCAACACGGTCAACGACCTGCAGGGCCTGAAATTCCGCATCGGCGGGTTTGCGGGCCGCGTGATGCAGAAGCTCGGCTGCGTGCCGCAGCAGCTCGCCGGTGGCGACATCTATCCGGCGCTCGAAAAAGGCACGATCGATGCGGCGGAGTGGGTCGGTCCCTATGACGACGAGAAGCTCGGCCTCTACAAAGTCGCGCCGCATTACTACTATCCCGGCTGGTGGGAAGGTGGCCCGATGCTGCTCGCCTTCGTCAACCTCGACAAATGGAACGCGCTGCCGAAATACTATCAGAGCCTGCTCGAGCAGGCCGGTCACTTCGCCAACAACTGGATGATGGCGAAATACGACAGCGTCAATCCAAACGCGCTGCGCAAGCTGCTCGCCGGCGGCGCCAAGCTGCACCCGTTCTCGCCGCCGATCATGGAGGCCTCGTTCAGGGCGGCGAAGGAGCTGCACAGCGAAGTGTCGGCGACGAATGCGAACTTCAAGAAGGTCTACGAGTCGCTGACCAACTATTCCAACAACAGCTACGCCTGGTTCCAGGTCGCCGAGGTCGGCTACGATAGTTTCATGGCGCGCCATTCGCAGAGTTGAGTGGGGGCGCGACGCCAAAAACCCGGAGCAGACGCTCCGGGTTTTTCGTCAAGAGTGGGACGATCGATCTAAAGCGCGACGAGATTAGATTGAATCGTCATCGCGCTTTAGTCTTCGATGGAGCATGGCTCTATCGGCAATCTCGGTTCACACGCATGGAAAGTATCCGCGCGTTCTGTGTTTGGAATTTAGGGTGGCTGGAGTGCCAGTGCTGCGGCCTGGTCGAGCCCGTCGGCGGGTACGCCCTTATTGGGTCGCACAAATACAAAGCGGGAGATGACAGATATTTCTGCGTCGGCCCTGCCGTCCTGTCCTATGAGGATTAGTCCGGCTCCGCCATTGGCTACATTTAGAATCACGGGCTCGCCCTCCCATGTCTTGATTGGCTCCATTCCGATGATGAGAAATTCGCCCATCGGCTGGTCAATATATTGAAGCCTCAATTGCGGAGCGATCTCTGCCGGCGTAAGTCCAAAACCTAGCTGTTGAGCGCGGGCATAAACGTTCGCCAACGTTACGGTGCCCGTCTTAAAGCCGAGATCATCCGCCGACACCGCAAAAAGCTCCACGTTGGTTTTCGTAGAACTGACGCCAAAGGCCGGTCGAGCGAGAATCTCTCCCGCCATCCCTCCGATGGCACAGCGTGCTGCATCCAACGCGCCAATGAGGGCGAACGAATCTGGAAACGTCCCTATCGAAATCGTCTTCCACACGGGAACGTCGTCGGCCGATCTGACCATAATTTGCGGCGCGCTCGTTGAAGCAGTTTTCTTGAGCTTCACCTGGCTCTGCAAAACATCATGCGCCGCGCATTGCGCTCTCACTTCGGTCGCGAACAGGAGGATGCACGCCGTGCACAGCAGCGCAAAGAGAAGAGGCCCGTTACACGACCAGCCCGTCGAAAAATGTGATCTGACGTGGCAGCCGATTTCCTTGCCAGCAGTTCGGCCCACAGCAATATCTCTTGCTCACGCTACGACGCGTGTTGAATACAGTCAGAGAAATACTTCAGCGTCTTGCGGGTGCTTGCACTCAAAATTGGTATTCGCACCGTGAGAAAAATCCGCCCCCAAAGTCGGGGAAGAAACAAAAAGTTCTAAACTATGGAGGCGGATATAAGCATTCCGCACTCAAAAGAACGGTCAGCAATCCGTAAGCCTGCCGTCCGTCCACGCCGAACCAAGGATGGAATGACGCGCAGGAACGGTACCAGAGCTCTCACTGTGTTCACAACAATAATATTGTGAACGGTAAGATGATGCACTCCGAAGGGGCGATCCCAGGGAGAAGGGGAGAAGAGAGCGGGAGTTCGCGCCCGGACCGATTTACCGTCTCGACCGGCGCCGTTACTGCTTCGGTGGCCCAAGATCGAGCGGCGGCAGATCGATCTGCGGGACCTCGATCTTGACCTTGTTGAGATCGATATTCTCGGGCTTGTCCAACAGCCCCGTCACGGTGATCGGGAAGGCGATCACGAGTACGACCATCAAGGCCTGCAGGCCGATCCAGGGCATCGCGCCCCAATAGATGTCGGAGCTCTTGACCTCCCTGGGCGCCACGCCACGCAGGTAGAACAGCGCGAAGCCGAACGGCGGATGCAGGAACGAGGTCTGCATGTTGACGCAGAGCATCACGCCGAACCAGATCAGCGCCGGCCCCTCTCCCACCACCGGCCCGAGGATCTTCTGCGCAATCGGCGCGATCATCGGCAGGATGATGAAGGCGATCTCGAAGAAGTCGAGGAAGAACGCCAGGAAGAAGATGAAGATGTTGATGAAGATCAAAAAGCCCCAGACGCCGCCCGGCAGCGACGTCAGCATATGCTCGAGCCACACGCCTCCCGAAACCCCCAGGAACACGACTGAGAAGCAGGTCGAGCCGATCAGGATGAAGGTGACCATGGTGGTGATGCGCATGGTCGTCTCGTAGCCTTGCCTGATGAGCGCGCGCAGGTCGGGAATGCGCGCCGCCTCGATGCAGATCCAGGCTACCGCGAAGTAGGTCAGCGCGAAGGCGACCTTGAAGACGATGTTCTCGGTGAAGAAAATCCCGACGATGGTACCTATGCCCGCCGCGATCACGCCGATGATCAGGATCTTGCTGCCGGCGCGGCTGAAATCCTTGTGGTGGATGGCGGCGAGCACGATCGCGCCGACCGCTCCCATCGCGCCGGCTTCGGTCGGGGTCGCAAGCCCCATCATCATGGTGCCGAGCACGACGAAGATCAGAACGGCGGAGGGGATGATGCCGAGCAGGCATTTGCGCCACAGCGGCCAGCCCGTCAGCGTGCGCGCCTCCTTCGGCACCGGCGGCACGTGGTCCGGCTTGAAGATGCCGAGCAGGAAGGTGTAGCCGGCGAACAGGATGATCTGGAAGATCGAGGGGCCCCAGGCGCCGAGATACATGTCGCCGACCGACTTGCCGAGCTGGTCGGCGAGCACGATCAGGACCAGCGAGGGCGGCACCAGCTGCGTGATGGTGCCGGAGGCCGCGAGCACGCCGGTGATGTAGCGCATGTTGTAGCCGTAGCGGATCATCACCGGCATCGAGATCAGCGCCATGGCGATGACCTGCGCCGCCACCGTGCCGGTGATGGCCCCCAGGATGAAGCCGACGATGATGACGGAATAGCCGAGGCCGCCGCGGATCGGGCCGAACAGCTGGCCCATGGAATCCAGCATGTCCTCGGCAAGCCCGCAGCGCTCAAGGATCGCGCCCATGAAGGTGAAGAAGGGGATCGCGAGCAGGAGCTCGTTGGAGAGCACGCTGCCGAACACGCGGCCCGGGATTGCCTGCAAAAAGTTGAGGTCGAAGAAGCCGAGATGGATGGCGAGGAAGCCGAACGAGAGGCCGACAGCGGCGAGCGTGAAGGCAACGGGGAAGCCGATCAGCATCGCCAGAACCAGGCCGCCGAACATCAAAGGCGGCATCATTTCCAGCGTGATCATTGGGTCGGCCTCTCATACTTGGCGTCGATTGTGACTTCGCCCTTGAGTGCTGCGGCGCGCTTGATCACTTCCGAGACGCCCTGCAGCGCCAGCATCACGAAGCCGGAAGGGATGACGAACTTGATCGGCCAGCGGACGAGGCCGCCGGCATTGCCGCTCATCTCGCCGACGGAATAGGACTGCATGAAGAACGGCCAGGACAGATAGGCGAGCAAGAGGCAGGACGGGATGAGAAAGAACAGCGTGCCGATCATGTCGAGCCAGAGCTGGCCGCGCTCGGACAGGAAGAGATAGAAGATCTCGACCCGCACATGCTCGTTCTTCTTGAATGTATAGGACGCCCCGAACATCACGAGGATCGCGAACATGTACCATTGCGCCTCGAGCCAGCCGTTGGACGAGTAGTCGAAGGCGTAACGGATCATGGCGTTGCCGGCACTGAGCAGGCAGGCGAACAGCACCAGGAGATTGCAGACGTAACCGATCTTTTCGTTGAGCTGGTCGATAGCCGTGCTGACGGCCAACAATGGGCGCATCGTGTTCTCCGCGGCGGCGCCTTCAGGCGTTAACGCCGATAGCTATAACGGGCATCGCTTTGCCGTCGCGCAGGGGATGCACGAAAGCCGCGGCTCATCTTTAGGAGCGATCGCAATGCTCGGTCCGTCCCCCCTGTTTTGCTTTGGCCGTCTTGGCTGCGCCAGCGGCGCAGCGGCCTATCCGGCCGTGCAGGCATCGAAAGCAGCCGCACGTAAATCAGCGCGACTTGGCGCCGTCAATCGGAAAATGGGCAAATTGACGCGTCCTCAAGCCGTTGCGGGGGCCTTGGTAAATCGGGAAGGGGGACTGCTCGCTCCCCCGATCTTCACACCGCAAGCGGGGCGAGGTGAACCGAATGCGCGGCTGCTCAACCCCCCGTCACGCTCATGTGGCGGGACACGCTGGGGCGGTTGTGGCGGCGGTCGATGATGAAATCGTGGCCCTTCGGCTTCAAGCCGATCGCGCGATCGATCGCAGCAGCCAAGAGCTCGTCATCCATCGAGGCGCGCAGAGGCTTACGCAGATCGGCGGCATCCTCGTGGCCGAGGCAGGTATGCAGGGTGCCGGTGCAGGTGATGCGGACGCGGTTGCAGGCTTCGCAGAAATTATGGGTCATCGGCGTGATGAAGCCGAGCTTGCCGCCGGTCTCGCCGACATGGACATAGCGCGCAGGACCACCGGAACTCTCCGCGAGATCGGTCAGCGTATACTGCTTGGCAAGGCGCGCGCGCACCACCGACAGCGGCACATACTGGTCGATACGGCCTTCGCCGATCTCGCCCATCGGCATCACCTCGATCAGAGTGAGCGCCATGCCCTTGCCATGGGCCCATTCGATGAGAGTGGGGATCTCCTCCTCGTTGAGGTTCTTCAGTGCAACTGCGTTGATCTTCACGGCAAGGCCCGCGGCGCGTGCCGCTTCGATGCCGGCCAGCACCTTGTCAAGCTCGCCCCAGCGGGTGATCGCCCGAAATTTTACGGGGTCGAGCGTATCCATCGACACATTGATGCGGCGGATGCCGCAGTCGGCGAGCTCGGCGGCATGGCGCGCAAGCTGCGTGGCGTTGGTGGTCATGGTGAGCTCGTTCAGCGCACCGCTCTTGAGGTGACGCGAGAGCGAACGCACCAACGACATCACATTGCGCCGCACCAGCGGTTCGCCGCCTGTGAGGCGGAGCTTCTTCACGCCCTTGGCGATGAACGCAGAGCACAGCCGGTCGAGCTCTTCCAGGGTCAACAGATCGGCCTTGGGCAGGAAGGTCATGTCTTCCGACATGCAGTAGAAGCAGCGCAGATCGCAGCGGTCGGTGACCGAGACGCGTAGATAGCTGATGGTCCGACCGTAAGGATCGGTCATCGCGCGCGAGGCGTGGGACAGAGCATCGAACGGGGCGTCGGTCATGCGTGAAGGAACTCGAGCTGCGGCGACCGCAAGCCACTGCAGGCCGCCTCCGATGAAAGCAATGTAAGCATCAAGGCACGCCCCGACAATCGGACTATTGCCGGATCGAAGCGCGCGACGCGTGGGCGCTGCGCTGCGAAAGAGCATGATCCGGACCCGCAGGGCCGCGCGAGCGCGGAGTGGGTTCCGAAAAGGTCATGCTCAATTTTTTAAAGAGCTCAGCGGCTTCCCGGAGGCGGCGGCGCGGCGTTCGGATCGGGGAAGGCCGAATCGGCCGGGGCGGACGCGGCTGCTGTCGGCTTCCTCTTCGGACGCATCTTGTGCGCCTTTGGCGGCGGTCCCGCCGGCTGCAGTTCCGCAAACACCGGGTTCGGGTCGGTGGTCGTGGTGGCGGACGTGGTGAGGTCGCCGGGAGTCTTGATCACTGTCACCGTCACGGCGGCCGGCTGGTATTTGGCGAGCGCGTAGTTGACGGTGAAGTTGTTGTCGGCGGTGCTCACCGAGACAGAGCAGGGCGTTTTGCAGCCCGGTCCGAGCGAAGTCTTGGCGTCGGCGCCCGACGGCTGCGACTCAAGCTGCACCTGGATGGTCGGCGGTGTCGATTTGAAATAGTCGCTGATGGAGGTACCGAAGGAGGTGGACGAGCAGCCGCCAAGGCTCGCTGCCGCAAAGGCACTCGCCCCGGCCAGGGCAACCGCGATAACACGCCGCATTTTGTCGATCCGTCACTCTCTGCGGCCAGCCGCCGCAATCCCCGATTTGACCATAGGAGGGTCAACATCGCAGCGCAACCGCGCGGAGCCTCATGGTTAATTGATGGTTAATGCGCGCCGATGGGATTCCCGAAACGGGACAGTTTTCAAGGATTTAGCCGGGACGAAACCGCCGAAAGGTCGCCGACGGCCTCTGGCAGGTCGCGCATATGGTGGATCAGCCGGTCCGGCTCCAGTTCGGCGATGGGAACGTCGGTATAACCGAAGCTGACCCCGATGACAGGCATTCCGGCGCGGCGGGCGACACCGATGTCGTTGCCGGAATCGCCCACCATGATGCTGGAGGCGACCGCGCCGCCGGCCTTGGCCACGGTCTGGCGCAGGATCGCCGGGTCTGGCTTTGAGACCCCGAACGTGTCGGCGCCGCAGATGGTGGCAAAGCGAGCGCTCAAGCCCAGCGCATCCAACAGCCGTCTGGACAGCGATTCCAGCTTGTTGGTGCACACCGCAAGCCGAAAGCCGCGGGAGGCGAGATCGTCCAAGGCCGCTTCCAGCCCCTCGAAGGGCCGCGAGGCGTCGGCGATATGGGCGGCGTAGAACTCGATGAAATCCGCAGTCATGCGGTCGAGGTCGTCAACGGTGACCGGGCGGCCTTCGACTTCAAGCCCGCGCTCGATCAGCTTGCGGGCGCCGGCGCCGATCATGTTGCGGGCCGAGGCCAAGGGAACCCCGGGCAGACCCTCGCGCGCCAGCACGTAGTTGAGCGCGGTAACCAGGTCGGGGGCAGTGTCGACCAGCGTGCCGTCGAGGTCGAAGACGATGAGGGAGGACGCAGTCATCATCCACAGCGCTATCGGTCCGGACATGATCCCGCAAGTGCTGGACCGGAAAGCAGGCCAAGTGTGGCTTCAAGTGTGGCTTTTGGATTGCACCTGTGTGACCGCAAATGGAGCGTGATCCGGACCCGAAGGGCCGCTTGGCCGCAGAGTGTGCTATCGACAAGAGCTGAAGCGCGTCCTGATCGAGCTTTAGCGCTATCCGCCCGGGAAAAACGAGGCTAGATATCCTCGCTGTTGTTTGGAAATGTCGATGGACCAGTTGAAACGGCAGGCGGCGGCGCGCGCGCTGGAAGAGGTGCGCGACGGCATGAAGCTTGGGCTCGGCACCGGCTCGACAGCCAAGCATTTCGTCGAACTGCTCGGCGAAAAGGTCCGCGCCGGGCTCAATGTCGTGGGCGTGCCGACCTCGGAGGCGACGAAGGCGGATGCGCTTCGCTGCGGCGTGCCTTTGACCACGCTGGACGAGATCGACCGGCTTGATCTCACCGTGGATGGCGCCGATGAGGTCGATGCCGCGCTCGATCTGATCAAGGGCGGGGGCGGCGCGCTGTTGCGCGAGAAGATCGTGGCCGCTGCCTCGGATCGCATGATTGTGATCGCCGATGAATCCAAATGGGTGGCGACGCTGGGGCGCTTTCCCTTGCCCATTGAGGTGATCCCGTTCGGGATTGCCGCCACCCGGCGCGCCATTGCGCAAGCCTGTGCGGAAGGCGGCGTTTCCGGGGAGATGGTGCTGCGCATGTCCAAGGACGGCCACGTTTTTGTCACCGACGGCGGCCACTGGATTGTCGACGCCCATCTTACTCGCATACAAGACGCCCGCCGCCTGGCGGGCCTTCTGAGTACGATCCCAGGCGTCGTAGAGCACGGGTTGTTCGTTGGGTTGGCCACAAAGGCAATACTGGCGGGCGCGCAGGGAATACGCGTCGTTGATCGGCCTTGAGCCGCGATAGGAGAAATCGGAATGAAGAGCGTTTTCAAGATGTTGCCGGCTGCTTGCATGGTGCTTGCGCTGGCTGGCCTGCCGG
>Ga0307478_10001616_pt1 | contig 19122 bp, 13 predicted proteins | sample atmos_gasesECM4C_2_FD_203713 | JGI IMG/M metagenome (GOLD analysis project Ga0307478, IMG submission 203713) | Hardwood forest soil microbial communities from Morgan-Monroe State Forest, Indiana, United States - atmos_gasesECM4C_05 | ecosystem: Environmental > Terrestrial > Soil > Temperate... | reverse complement strand
AGCAGGTCCGTTCCTCCACCACCGCGTAGAAACCGAAGAACCGCAGCAGCGAGAAGACGACAGGCACGAGGAAGAAGCAGGCCAGGAACGTAATCACGGCGGCGATAAGCAGACTCATCGCTTTGTCTCCATGACCACCTGCTGGGCATTTCCAAAAAGGCCGAGCCGGACGTTGCGCACGTAGGCGCGCAACGCACCCTCGCCGGTGGTTTTTAATTCGGATAGTTGGCTGGCCAGTGAGATGAGTGGCTGGACTTCGGCCTGAGCCTTAAGGGTTTCGATCTCGGCGGCCCGCTTGGATTGCTCGATGCGCTGGTCGGCGGTCGCCTGGGCGAGACTGATGTCGGAGGAAACCATGTTGTGCGCGGTGTTGATGGCGGCGAGTGCAGACTCGACTTCCGGCGGCGGGTCGATGCCGGTAATCAGCGAGGCGTCCAGAACAATGCCGTAACGCGCCTCGGAGGAACTGCACTCACGATCCATGTGTTCGTTGAGGTCGCGCAGATTCTTGCGCAGGTCATTGATGGAAATGCCGCTGCCGCTGGGGTCGGTGGCGCCGGGAGCGGCGGGCGCTTCGAAAGTGGCAATGCGCTCGCGCAAGACCGAGACGAAGTAGCCCATCACGTGGGCGATGGGGCGCTTGACCGCGAAAATATTGGCATACAGATTTCGCTCGGAGATGTGGTAGCGGATTTGCCCAGTGAGTCCGGTATTGAGCTGGTCCTTGGTGACGGCCTCGACGACGGTTCCGGATTGATTGGCGCCCGGCACTTCGGGATCGAAAGCCATGTTCACCGTTTGTGTGGCGATCGAAACCTTATAGATCCTTTGCCATGGCCACTTGAAATAGGGACCGCCCGGGAGAATCACGCGCACCTGTGGATACTGGTAGCGCTGCTTCTCCTCGGCGTCGAGAGAAGCGGAAATAGGATCGGTGAGGGTAGTGGCGCCAGGAATACGTTCGGCACGGCCGAAGTTGGTTTTGACGGCGCGCTCGTTCTGGTCGACGGTGTAGATGCCCCCGGCCAGATAACGCAATAGAAACCACGCAATGAAACCGAGGAAGATACCAGCAGGAATGTTCGGGTCCATCGGGGTTGCTCCTCAGCGCCAACCATACACGATGGCTCAGCGCCGACTTTCAAATTCGTCCCGAGCGCCATTGAAAGAGCAGATTCCCCCTGCGGTTTGCAGGCGGAGTGACGGAAGATCCGTCACATTTTCAGCTTAAATGAAGACGGGAATTCGGGGGTTACAACGAAGTTAAAAGAACTGACCACGCGGTTGTCCCCGGCCGGTTAGGTCTTGGTGAAGGGATAGCCCTTTTCGCGCCAGCCGCGGACGCCGCCGTCCATCGAAATCACGTTGGTGTAGCCCATCTTCTGCAAGTTGTCGGCGGCCAGCGCCGAGCGAAAGCCACCACCGCAGTAGAGCACCAGCGGCGTGTTGACGTCGGGCACCTTCTGTTCGATGTCACGCTCGATGACTCCTTTGCCCAGGTGGATCGCGCCGGGAAGGTGGTCTTTCTGATACTCGCTCTCTTCGCGGACATCGACCAGAACGAACTTGTCGCCGCGGTCCAGCCGCTGTTTGACGTCGTCCACCGTAGTTTCGCGCACGCGGGTCTTGGCGTCGTCGACTATTTTCAGAAAGCGGGGAGGATGTTGCACGGCCATGAATCCCTCCTGGAAGAATTCATATAATTTTACCCAAAACTCGAGGACTTTTCGGTTTTCGGAGCGACTGTGAAGACATAAAGCCAGTTGGGTGATTGCCGAGAAATCGTTTCACCACCAGGGACATGAAGTCTCCCGAAGCAGCGATGCACAGGGGCCTTCCTCTGTGAACCTTCGTGCCCTCAGTGGTGCACGCCTTTGATCTTCCTCGGGACGATCCGCCGGGCAATGTGGATAAAACTTAGACGTCCTGACAGAGACATCCGAATCCAAAACCCGGTTCGCGTCGTCTAAGTCAGCGAGTGTAGTCTTATTGTGCTCCGGTCCAGCAGAAGCGACCAAACCCTGGGTGGAATCCAAAGGATCTTGTTGACATGCCAGCACCGGCCATTCTTACTGTCGACGATGAGCCTGAAGTCTTGCGGGCGGTGGAACGCGATTTGCGCCGCAAATACGGAAAAGACTATCGCGTTCTCGGCACTGACTCGGGCAGCAGCGCGATCGACCTTTTGAAGCAACTCAAGACGCGGGGCGGCACGGTCGCCCTCACGCTGGCCGACCAGCGCATGCCGCAGCTCTCGGGACTCGACGTGCTGGGGCAGTCGATGCAGTTATTTCCGCAGGCCAAGCGCGCCCTGCTGACCGCCTACGCCGACACGAACGCAGCCATCTCCGCCATCAATACAGCCAAAGTTCACTACTACCTGCTGAAGCCGTGGGATCCGCCGGAAGAGAAACTCTACCCCGTGCTCGATGATCTGCTCGAAGACTGGCAGGCGGAGTACAAGGCCCCCTATCACGGCCTGCGGGTGCTCGGGACGCGCTGGTCGCCGGCGAGCCATCAGTTGAAAGATTTTCTCGGGCGCAACCAGGTGCCCTATCAGTGGACCGACGTGGAAATTGCTACGCCGGACCAGGAAGTCCAGCAACTGATTCCGAACGTCGACTTGAAGACTGCCTCTTTGCCCCTGGTGGTGCTGCCTGGAGGAGAGGTAATCTCGAATCCTCCGGTAGAGGAACTGGCGGCCCGCATCGGACTGCGTACGCGTGCCGAGACGACTTTCTACGATTTCGTCATTGTGGGCGGCGGTCCGGCAGGATTAGCTGCCGCTGTGTACGGAGCCTCGGAAGGTCTGAAGACGCTGCTTGTCGAGCGCTCCGCGCCTGGCGGACAGGCCGGAATGAGTTCCCGGATTGAGAACTATCTGGGGTTTCCTTCCGGATTGACCGGCGCGGACCTGGCAAGACGGGCTTTTACGCAGGCGAAGCGGTTTGGGGCGGAAATTTTATCGCCGCAGGAAGCGGTCGGATTGCGGGTCGACGGCCCATACCGTTTCGTGAGATTGCGGGATGGCACCGAGATCAGCTGTCATGCCCTGCTGATTGCAAGCGGCTTGTCGTGGAGAAAGCTCGACATTCCTGGCGCCGAACGCCTGCAGGAGGCCGGCGTGTATTACGGGGCGGCCATGACCGAGGCGCAGTTGTGTGCTGGGGAAGATGTGTTTGTCATCGGAGGCGCAAACTCCGCGGGACAGGCGGCAGTGTATTTTTCGCAGTTTGCCCGTTCGGTGACGATTCTGGTGCGCGGCGATTCGCTCGAGAAGGGCATGTCGCAATATCTGATCGACCAGATCCGCGAGGTTCCCAACATCCGGGTGGAGACGCAAGCCGAAGTCGTGGAGGTGCACGGCGATGGGCACCTGGAGTCGATCACAATCGCGAATCACGCGACCGAATCGATCCGCACCGAGCCGACCAGCGCGCTCTTCATCTTTATTGGCGCGATGCCGTGCACGGCGTGGCTGCGAGGGTTGCTGCCCATGGACGAGCGCGGTTACCTGCTAACCGGCGCCATGCTGCCGAAGGATGGCGATCGGCCCAAAGGATGGAAGGAAGAACGCGATCCGTTCATCTTCGAGAGCGTCATTCCCGGTGTGTTTGCTGCGGGGGATACGCGGCATTCTTCGATCAAGCGCGTGGCGTCGGCCGTGGGTGAAGGCTCGATCACGGTGCAGATGGTGCATCAATATTTGAGTAAAGTGAAGTAGGATTGGCTGCTGGCTCCTGGCAACCAGGTTTGTTTACTTCGGCTACTGTGGGTTGCGAGCGAGGGAAAAACGGCCGAACCACGAAGGGCGCCAAGGTTCACGAAGGAAATCTCAGGTGATCGCTTGCTTCTAGCTTGAAGCGAGATTGCTGGTGGCCGGAAGCCAAATAGCCGGCAGTGGCTTTTTATGAATCCACACGTTCAGGACATCATTCAGCACGGGTATTTGTGGTTGTTTCTGGTCGCCCTGCTGGAGCGGATCGGGCTGCCGCTGCTGGTGACTCCCATCGTGATCGCGGCCGGCGCCGTGGCCGGGCTTCGCGACGACCTGAGCCTGTGGGGAATTGTTGTGGTCACGGTGCTCGCCACGGAGCTTGGCGACCTGGTGTGGTTTGAACTGGGGCGCCGCCAGGGCTCGTCGGTGTTACGGCTGCTGTGCAAGATTTCGCTGGAACCGGACTCTTGCGTGCGCAAGTCCGAAGACGCCTTCGCGCGGCATACCACGACCTCGCTCATCACCTCCAAGTTCATCCCAGGTGTGGGGCGGTTGGCGGCGCCAGTGGCCGGCATGTCAGGCATGTCACGAGCGCGTTTCCTGCTGGTGAATGCGCTGGGCACGCTGGTGTGGACCGTCATTTTTGCGCTGGTGGGATTCATCCCCGCACGCAAGCTGCCGATTGACGTTTTGTTGGAGCGTGCCGCGGGCTGGTTGCTGGTGTTGCTGGCGATCGCGGTGCTGGCAAACGTAATCCGGAAGTATGTGCAGCGGGAAAGGTTCATCCGGTCACTGCGGGTCTCGCGCATGACGGTGCAGGAATTGAAGGCCGCGCTGGACCGTGGCGAGCGGCCGTTCGTGGTGGACCTGCGGCACAAATTGGAGTTTCTGGTGAACCCGCGGACGGTTGCAACCGCGGTACGGATAGCTCCTGACGAGCTGCCCTTGCGGCACGCGGAGCTTCCGCGCGACCGTGAAGTGGTGCTCTACTGCACCTGCCCCAGCGAAGCCACCAGCGCGAAGGTGGCGATGGAACTTAAGAAGATAGGCATCGTGAAAGTGCGCCCGCTGATGGGCGGTCTGAAGGCCTGGGAAGATGAGGGTTATCCCATGGACGAGTTCTACCACGAGGAAGAAGTCAAAACTGCTTCGTAGACGACGGTTTCCCCCTCCTTCTCCTCTACCTCTCCGTTGGCGTTTCCCGGCCGAATCTGCAACATCGGCCTGAAGGCCGGTTACCAGAGGCTAATCTTCCGGTTGTCCGCACGGGTTCCGTCCCGCCGCTCTCATGTGACCCAGATCACAGGCAAAAGTGACGCCCCTTGCTACAGTGCGCTGTGGAGCCAACATGAGCACACCGTACGGCATTCAGATCTCCGAGAATTGCCTGCTTTGCAAGCTGCGGCAAACGGGATTCTTCTGTGAATTGCCCAAACCTTCGCTGGAAGAGCTGGAGAAGGTGAAGTATGCCAGCGCCTATCCACAAGGCGCGGTTCTGTTTGTCGAAGGCCAGGCGCCGCGAGGCGTCTACGTCATCTGCAGCGGAAGAGTGAAATTATCGACCACCTCGCGCGACGGCAAGACGCTGATCCTGCGCATCGCCGAACCTGGCGAAGTGCTGGGCTTGCACGCCACGGTTTCGGGAAAGCCTTACGAACTCACCGGAGAAACGCTGCAACCCTGCCAGCTCGATTTTATCCGGCGCGACGATTTCCTCCGCCTGCTGCAGCACCACGCCGACGCCTGCCTGAATGCGGCACAGCATCTCAGCCAGAATTGCCAGAGCGCGTACGAAATGATCCGGTCGCTCGGCCTGTCGCATTCGGTTTCGGAAAAGCTGGCGCGGCTGCTGCTGGAGTGGGCGAGCGATGGCGAGACCACGAAAGAAGGCATTCGCATCAAGATTGCACTGACGCACGAAGAGATCGCGCAGCTGATCGGCACATCACGCGAGACGGTGACGCGCGTGCTGAGCGAGTTCCGGGAGAAAAAATTCGCCCAGTTGCGGGGTTCGACCCTCATGATTCTCAACAAGCCGGCTCTGGAGAAGATGGTCGAGGCCTAGACCCCAGTCAGCGGCTCCCATCCAACCCCGGCTGCGTCCATCTTTGGTAAGAAATTCCGGATTACTGGCGTTACTTTACCCGTGCCTACCGCGGGCATAAGCTGCGCTCATGAATGTGAACGCACTGCTGATGTGCCGCGAGCAGGAAGCGCTGCAGATGCTGGTCGGCGCCCTCGATGAGCTGGAAATCGAGGAAGAGATCTGTGTTTCCGAACCGGAAGCGATGGAGCTTCTGGCGGTCGGCTATTACTCGGCGGTCGTGGTGGATTTCGACTTGCCGGGTGCAGCGCAAGTAGCGCGCCTGGCGCGTTTGTTGCCGGCACAGCGGCGTCCAGTAGTTTTCGCCGTGATCAATGCTGTGACCGACGTCGGAAGCGCGTTTCAGGCCGGCGCGAATTTCGTGCTCTACAAGCCGTTGGTGCGCGACCAGGTGATGCGCTCCCTGCGCGCTGGCCGGGCGTTTATGCGGCCCGACCGGCGACGGTCGCCCAGGCAGAAAGCCGAGGCTCTTGTCTACTTGCGATTCGGGGATGTTTGTCCGCTGCCGGCGCTCGTGCTCGAAGTCAGCGAGGAAGGGCTCTCGGTGCTGGCGTCAGAACCACTACCCGCCACAGAGTTGCCGCTCCGATTCATTCTTCCCGGAACCAGCCAGATGATCGAAGGCAGCGGTGAGGTGACCTGGGCCGACGACAGTGGTCATGCTGGAATTTTCTTCACCCAGTTGACCCCGGTCGCGCGCCGGCATCTGAAGGCCTGGATGGTGAGAAAAGACAAGCGCAAGGCGTCGCGCGGGCGCGTTACGACGCGAGCGACAAAAGGACAGACCGCAGCTCCGCCGGCTAGTTAGCGATCCACTCCTTCGGCGTGCATTGAAATTCGTTTGAGGCAAACCTCCGACCACACGTAGGCGCATCGCAAGGTCCCAACATCTCGCATGCTAGACTCGCCCTTCTCCCGAGGGCCGGACTGCATGAGCGAGTTGGTGTTTCTTTCTGCCGTCGAGATGGCAGAACAAATCCGACAGAAAAAGATTTCGCCGGTAGAACTCGTCGAAGCCCACCTGGCGCAGATCTCCGCGTTGAATCCCCACCTGAATGCATTCGTCGCGCTCGATGAAGAGCGCGCCCGGCGGAGTGCCCGCGATCTCGAAGCGGCCGCGATGTGTGGCGAATGGCGCGGACCGCTGCACGGCGTTCCCATCAGCATCAAGAGTGCTTGCGATGTGGCGGGGTTGCAATGCGAGTCGGGAACACGCTTGCGTGCGGGACATGTGGCAGCCAAGGACGCCGTCCTGGTTTCGCGCCTCCGCGAGGCGGGTGCCATTGCGCTGGGCGTCACCAATACGCCCGAACTGCTGATGGCCTGGGAGACGGACAATCTTCTTTATGGGCGCACCAACAATCCCTGGGATCTGACGCGAACGGCAGGAGGCTCGAGCGGCGGAGAGGCGGCGGCCATCGCTTCCGGATGCTCGGCCGGAGGCGTGGGCAGTGACGGCGGTGGGTCGATTCGCGTGCCCGCACACTTCAGCGGAATCTGCGGTCTCAAGCCGACGCCGGGGCGTGTTCCGGCTACCGGGCACTTTCCCGTTTCCGCGGGGCCGTTCGCCATGCTGGGCGTGGTGGGGCCGATGGCGCGCACGGTGGCGGATCTGGCGCTGTTGTTCGAGGCGACGGCGGGACCGGATGATGGAGACCCCTCGTCGGCGCCGGTGCCGATCCGTAGAATCGCGCGCGAAGAACTGAAGCGAATTCGGATTGGCTATTTTGAAGACGACGGGCGGACGCCGGTCACTCCGGAAACGCGCGCGGCAGTTCGCGTAGCGGCCGATGCGTTGCACCACGCGGGATTTGAAGTGGTGCCGTTTCGGCCCGAGGGACTCGAGATGGCGCGGCAACTGTGGTGGAAATTGTTCGGCATTGCCGGCGGCATGGTGCTGCGACCCATCGCGAACGGGCACGAGAACGACCTCTCGCCGCAGCTGAAGGAATTTCTGAGCTGGGTGGCGGCGGAGCCTCCGCACTCCGGGCAGACCTTGCTCGATACATGGCTTGAGCGGGATGAATTGCGGGCCCGGTTTCTGGAGCAGATGCAGATGTTTCCCATCCTGCTGTGTCCGGCGGCGGCGATTCCAGCCTTCCGGCACGGCGAACGCAGTTGGGTCGTCGACGGCAAGACGGTGAAGTATCTGGACGCCTGGAGCTATACCGAGTGGTTCAATCTGCTGGGAAATCCAGGAGCCGTCGTACCGGTGGGACACTCGGCGGAAGGATTGCCGATCGGAGTCCAGATTGTCGGCCGCCCTTGGGAAGAGGAATTGGTGCTCGCGGTGGCAGCAGAGTTGGAACGCGAGTGCGGTGGATATCGCCGGCCGTCGTTGAAATTCTCGGAAGCGAAGGGCTGAGACTTTCGCGCGCGCGCGATCGCGCCGCAAAGACGCCTGCTGTGCGTTGCCGAAGCTCGGTAGTAGGATGTTGGGCATCCTTCGCAGCGCGAACGGACTCACTATACTGTTGGCGGCGCGCATCGAGCATGAAACTGAGAGTCTTGATCTGGACCGTTGGGCTTGCCTTCGTGGGCTACGCACTGGCCGAGCGAGGAGCCGTCCCGAATCCGGCTCGTGAGACGATCGGAGCACTGCTAGGGGCGGCGGTCGGATTCTGCGTCGGCTGGGGGCTGCAACGCCTGCTTGAGATGGGCCGCAGGCACTGAGATACTTGGGAAGGGCATGCCTTGAAGGTGCCCTGATACACCGCCCGGGGTGTGGGCAAGATGCCCTCACGACAGCCGGCGAGACGCCGGCGCTACAGTCGTTTCTCCGCAGCCTGCTCAACCGTGCCGCTCGCGTCGGATTCAATGCTTGGGCTTCACAGGCTGCGGAAAAGCGAAGGTAGCGCCGGCGTCCCGCCGGCCGTCCACTTGAGTTGCCTATTGAGGAATAAGCTCTCTTCATGAATTTCTCCCGGGTTGGATCTTTGGTTGTGCTGGGACTGGCTGCGGCTGGAATCGTCGCGGCCGCACCGCATCGGGCGTCGGAAGCCGATACCAAACCGGCCGAAGCCGCGCGGCTGAACAACATCGGCGTCGCCTACATGAACCAGCAGTTGTTCGAGAAGGCACTGAAGCAATTTGAAGCGGCCGGCGCGCAGGATCCTTCACTCACGATCGCGCGCCTGAATCGCGGCGTCGCGCTGCTCAATCTCCAGAAAGTCGATGAGGCCAAGACACTGCTGGAAGGCGTGGTCAAGCAGGATCCGAAAAATCTCCACGCCTGGTACAACCTCGGCCTCTATTACAAAAACACTAACGAAACCGACAAGGCTGCCGACGCCTTCAAACATGTGACCGAGATCGATCCCAACGATGCCGATACGTGGTATTTCCTCGGCACAGTCTATGCGCAGGCCAAGCAGTATCCGAAGGCGATTGAGGCGTTCGAACACGCGCTGAAGCTGAATCCGCTGCACGCGTCGGCGGAGTTCGGTATTTCGCGCGCCTACCAGCAGTCGGGCGATCCCGAGCATGCTCGCGAGCATTTGAAAAAGTTCTCCTACATCAAAGACAACAAGCTAGGCTCGCCGATGAGCCTGACCTATGGCGAGCAGGGAAAGTATTCGCGCGCGGAGGAGTCGCCGGGTGTGGTGGAGAAGGTGCCGGCACAGATTCCGGTGAAGTTTGTGGATGTGACGAAGGAGGCTGGGCTGGTGGGAAGAAGTTCCGGTGGTGGGGCCAACGATGAGCCTTCGATGCCTGGTACAGGCGCATGTTTTGTGGACCTCGATAGTGATGGAAAGATCGACCTTTTCATCGCAGATAACGGGCCGAGCAGAGGGATGGCGCTTTACCACAACTTAGGTAATGGAAAATTCGAGGACGTGACCAAGAAAGCTGGACTCGATCCGTCGGCACATGGTGTCGTCTGTACAGCCGGGGACTACGACAACGATGGAGCCACAGATCTTGTGGTGACAATTGGAGGTAAGGTGACGCTCCTCCACAACGAGAAAAATGGGACATTCAAAAACGTCACTAGTGCCGCAGGTCTCACATCCGATGAATCCTTTGGAGCTCTCACATTTATCGACTACGACCACGATGGCGATCTCGATCTGTTGTTCACGCAGAATAAAAAAGATACCAGCAGCCTGGATTGCGTCGACTGCGACGGTGGTTCAGGCATGATGATGTGGCGAAACAATGGAGACGGCACTTTTACGGACGTCACCGAGAGTACCGGGTTGGGAAGAGGCGGATTCAACTTCGGGGCTATAGGTTCGGACTACAACAACGATCGCGCAGTTGACATTTTCGCTTCGACCCTAAGGGGGTCAAACAAGATCGCCCCGGTGATCTTTGAGAATCCTCGAGAGGGAAAGTTTGTTTCCCGTCAGCCTTGGGCGATCGACGTTACATATCAATGTGTCGGTATGGCCGTCCTCGACTTCAATCACGACGGTTGGATGGACGTTGCGTTCACCCATATGGGCGAGCCCGGAATCTCGCTCTGGCGAAACAATCAAGCGAAGAGTTTTGAAAGAGTCGATCTCCCCGCAACCAACTGGGTCCGCGCCTTCGGCATCGCCGCTTTCGACTACGACAACGACGGCTGGGTCGACCTCGTCGCCGTCGGCGAGACCAAAGACGGCAAGGGCGAGATTAGGTTGTTTCGCAATCTCGGGCCTGATGGCTTCAAAGACGTCACCACCGACGTGGGCCTCGACAAAATACAACTGAAAGACCCACGCGCCATCATCACGGGTGACTACGACAACGATGGCGCGGTCGACCTCCTTATCACGCAGAATCACGGGCCCGCGGTGCTGCTGCGCAATGAGGGCGGCAATAAGAACAACTGGCTGCAGCTGAACCTGAAGGGACTCAACGACAACAAGTCAGCCATTGGGACCAAGGTCGAAGTGTTTGCTGGCGGCAACCGGCAGAAATTCGAGATCTACGGCTCAAACGGATATCTCGGCCAGAATTCGCCCTATCTCACCGTGGGCCTTGGGCAAGCGAAGCAGGCCGACGTGGTGCGCATGTTGTGGCCGACAGGCGTGCTGCAAGACGAGATTGAAGTCGCGGCGAACCAGGTGAAGCCCTACGTCGAACTCGACCGCCGCGGCAGTTCGTGTCCGACGCTGTTCGTCTGGGACGGGCAGCACTACGAACTGGTCGGCGACATGATCGGCGCCGGGGTAGTGGGGCATTGGGTGGGGCCGAACGAGCGCAACGTGCCGCGCCCGGCGGAGTACATCAAGGTGGATCGCAATACGATCCATCTGAAGGACGGCAAACTCAGCTTCCGTCTGATGGAGCCGATGGAGGAGGCAGTTTATCTCGACGAAGTGAAGCTGTTTGCGGTCGACCATCCCAGCGGGTTCGATGTCTATCCGAATGAATATTTCGCGAGTAATCCTCCATTCCCAATCTTTCGCGTGATTCAGAGTCACGACGCGCAGTTGCCGGCGGCGGCGCGCGACGAGCATGGGCACGATCTGATGCCCGCGCTACGGGCTCACCAGTACTTCGGGGACTTCGAGTTGCTCCCCTTCCACGGATTCACCAGGATGCACTCCATCGAACTCGATCTGGGCGAGCCGTACCGCGGTGGGCCGCTCATATTGCTGATGCATGGGGAAACGGAATATTTCACGGCGACCAGCGTCTACGCCGCGCATCAGGCGCAGGTCGAAGCGATCGCACCCTACGTCGAGGTACTCGATGCGCAGGGTAAGTGGGTGCGCGTCCTCGATGACATGGGTTTCCCGGCCGGTGGTCCGCGCACGATCACGCCGGATCTGACGGGAAAACTGCCGCTGGGCACGCGGCGTATTCGCATCACCACCAACCTGCAGGTCTATTGGGACGATATCCGCATCGACCGCAGCCCGCAGGATGGTCCGGTGCAGTTGACCGCCTCGCCGCTCACCAGCGCGAATCTGGCGTTCTACGGGCATCCGCGGCAGATCGAGGGCGAGCCGCGAGGGAACGTGAAGTACGTCTACGAAGATGTCAGCCCAACCGGGCCGTTCGCGCGCCAGGCCGGGGACTACACGCGCTACGGCGACGTGCTGCCGTTGCTGACGTCGTTCGATGACCGCTATGTGGTGTTTGGAACGGGAGACGAGATTGCGCTGGAGTTCGATCCTTCGAAACTCCCGGCGCTGCCCGCGGGCTGGGCGCGCGATTACTTCTTCCTGGTGAACGGCTACGAGAAAGACATGGATTTCTACGCCGCTGATGGGTTCACGGTCGAGCCCCTGCCGTTCAAGACGATGCCGGGGTATCCCTACCGCGGTTCGTACCCTCTGGATGCCGAGCACCTGAACTACCTGCTCGAGTACAACACGCGGCATGTGTCGGGGAATGAGGAGGGAGCGTATTCGTATCAGTACCCAGTCGTTGGTCGGTAGTCGTTGGTCGTTGGCAAAGAACCTGTCGTCAGTCGTCGGTCTTCGGTCGTCGGCCAATATGCGTGGCCGACACAGGATACATCGATGACCAAAAATCCTCTGCGCATCCCTGTGTCCTCTATGGTGAAAGCTTTTACCCAGCGACGTGCAATCGTTTCCTGCTGATTTGTGTGCTGAACTCCTCGATGGTCGTCAGCAGCGCATCGCCCGCGAACTCGAGGGCGGCGATCGAGCGGTCAGCCGCTTCGCGGTGGCCGTACCCGCAGGCGTCTTTGATCACCACGGGGATGTAGCCAAGGTCGGCGCCGTGCCGTGCGGTGGGCTCGATGCCGATCTCCAGGGCGATGCCGCAAATGGCGAAAGCACGAATTCCGCAGTCGCGCAATGCGATATCGAGCGGCGTGCCTTCGAAGGCCGACATGGTGATCTTGTCGAAGATGGCTTCACTAGGGCGCGGATTCATCTCCGGCACCAGCGGAAATCCCGGGGAGTCGCGCAGGAACCAGGGCTGGACCTCATTGACCGACTTCACCCGCTGCCAGGCCATGGCCGTGCGCAGCTGAAATGCGCCCATCAATTCCTTGGGCAGGGACAGGTGGCGCGTGAAGAAAACGCGGATGCCGGCTTTGCGTGCGGCCTCGAGCACCTGCACCACGCGCTCGGTGATTTCGGGACCGTCTTTGAGCTGTTTCACAATGCCGACCTGCATGTCGTAGACAATCAGGGCCAGCGTGGAGGGGTCGCAGACATCTTCCAAAGTATTGCGAATATCGAGTCCGAACGCGCGCTGCATGCGAGACAGTGCTCCCAAAAGAAGGATTTTTCATTCTAACGTGCGGAGTGCTCGAGCTACGAGCGATGAGCTAAGACCTAAGAGCTAACATCTACGAGCCATGATCCAAGAGCAGACATAACACCGCGACGTTCGTTGCTCGCGCTCACAGCCTCTACTGCGCGCTTCTGTAGTTCGGGGGCAGAGCCTTCGCGAGATCTTTCCATCCCACCAGAATGAATCCCTGATCCCTCAGGAACTTCTGAAACTCTGGACTCTTGACCATATCGAGGTCGTGCTGCCGCCAGGCCGAGCCCCAGTCGGGATGATCGGCTGTAGCGCCTCGCATTTCATCGTCATCGTAGGCGAGGTGCACGATAACTTGGTAGACCCCGGGGCCGAGCGGCGCAAGTTGTTTCTCGTACCATGCGGTCCAGTCTTTCGCGTCGATGCCAGGGTCAATAGCGACTACCTTTTGTACCAGGACTTCTTCAGGTGGTGGCGTCACGCCAAGCGGACCATGCGATCCCTCCCATTCCTCGAGAATGGGCAGTCCGTAGCTGTGGCCCATCTTCAAGTAGACCTTGTAGAGGTCGGTCGAGCCGAACAGCGCCGTCATGTGAGTGTCAAGGTGTGTGATGTTTACGCCGAACTGGCGGGCGCGATCGATCTGGGCATGGAGTTCGGTTTCGACCTCTTCAGGCTTCGCGTTCTTGGCGACCTCAGGGGTGTCGAGCGGCAGGTAGCCCTGGGCGTCGAGCAGGCTGGGGACCTTGTCTTTCGACGTTACCGGGCCCCAGCGGAAAGTGGTCCATTCGCTGTTGAGCGCCTGATGAATGCCGAGATCTGCATCAGGGTGAGCTTTCGCGAAGTTGGCCGCTTCAACAAACCAGGGACATGGCACGAGAATGCTGGCGGAGGTGATCCAGTGATTTTCCAGAGCTTCGGAGGTCGCACGGTTCACAGAATGATTCATGCCGAAATCGTCAGCATGCAGAATCAGCAGGCGCGCGCTTGCGGGGTAGCCGAGACGCTCCTGCACCGACTTGGGTGCGGTCTGTGAAACTGCGGGCAACCAAGCCGCGATGGTAGCAACGACAAGCAACAACCAGCGAACGCGTTTAAGAAAACTCATGACGTTGTTCTTCTCCTCCAGGGCAAGTACTGCCTTGTTGCTTTGCGCTCTTTGTGATTCCTTAGCGGCCTTTGCGGTTAGAGCTTTTCCCAGCGGTGTTAGCGAGAGAGGCAAAAGCTCTTAACCGCAAAGTTCGCGAAGAAATGCCGCAAAGTTCGCGAAGAAATGCGCGCAAAGTTCGCAAAGCACTGCCGCAAAGATCGCGAAGAAATCTCAGGCTTCCTCCGGTGGCATTTCGAAGTCCACCAGGTCGCTGCGGAAGCCACGCGTTTTCCAGGCGCCGAAGGCGATGCCGGCGGCCATCCAGATCACGCCGGCGATCTTTGCCGGGCGACTCAGGTTCAGCCACAGCAGCAGGCAGATCAAAAAACCCAGCGCCGGGCTGAGGAAATTTCCCAGTTTTTTCTGCGGGTCGCGGAAGTAGTAGCGCAACAAGGCTGCGAGATTCACGCCCATGAACGCGATGAGCGCGCCGAAATTCAGCATTTCCGCGCCCAGGCCGTAGGCTTCGCCGCCGTTCATGATCTTGACGAAGGTCGTCCACGAGAGACCGGCGGTGCCGAGAGAATACGTCTTGTAGCCGGCGACCATCTCGAGCACAAACGCGCCCACCAGCGCCACCACACCGACCAGAATCACGTTATTTCGGGGAACGCGATGTTTTGGGTCAATCGCACCGAAGAATGATTTCGGCAACGCATTGCTTCTTCCCATGCCGTAGAGAAGGCGGGCCGCGCCGATTTGTGCGCCGAGTCCGGAGCCGAAGTTGGCCAACAGTAAAGTGAGTCCGACGATGGGGAACAGGGGCTTCCACGCGCGCCCCGCCACATAGGAATACGCGGTGTTTACATCGGGGAAGGGCTGCGACGCGGGCCAGATCAACTGCGCCACGTAAACTTCTACGGCCGAGAGGATGCCGATCACGAGGCAAGTCAGGACCGTGGCCAGCAGAATGTTTCGCCGGGGATTATCGGCTTCTTCCGAGAGCGTCGAGATGCCATCGAACCCGATGTAGGTGAGCACCGCGATCGAGGTGCATCCGAATAAGCCGGAAAACGAAAACGTCTGCGGATCGTAGAACGGCCGGCTGTAATACAACGGATCGTGCGGCGCGCCAAAGATGTAGCGAGCCGCGGCCACAAAAATTGCGACCACCACCATGCCCATGGCAATGGCCATGCCAGTATTGATGCGCGCAGAGGTTTTGATCCCCCGAAGATTCAGCAGAGTGAACACGATGACGAAGAAGATTTTCCAGATCCAGGGGGCGACGCCGGGAGCGAACTGGCTGGCCTGTCCCGCGCACCAGACCGTGCAGATCAGCGGATTGAGCATGTAATCCATCACCATGCTCCAGCCCGTTACATAGCCCATGGCGGGATTGATTTCCTGGGCCACGTAGGTGAAGGCGGAGCCGGCGCTGGGATAGGCGCGCGCCATGCGGCCATAGCTGATGGCCGTAAACAGCATCGCCACCATGGCGATCAGGACAGCGGTCACTACGTGGCCGCGGCCGCGATCGCTGAGTACGCCGAACACCGACATGGGCGCGACCGGCTGGATCACGATCACGCCATAGAGAATCAGATCCCACAGGGTCAGCGTGCGCCGCAGGCGGGGTGCGCTGACGGTGGTGGTCGGGTTAGTGGCCATTCGGCTCCTCGGGTTAGTCTTCAGTCGCTAGTCGTCAGGATCAGCCGGCGAAGACCGCGTTCGGGGGCGCAGCCGCTGACTAAGCACATCGAACAGCAACGACGGAATCCATCCACGCCGCCTTCAAGCGCCTCTCAGTGTACATTCCAGCCGCTGACTTCCACGACGGGCTTGGCATTGCCGAGCGCACTGCTGCGATACGAGGCCGTAAGCTCGCGCTGCTCCCCCGGCAGCAGAGAAAAATAGTTGTCCTGCCAGATCACGGGTAGGATTTCCTCGCCACCCGCGCCCTTGCCCACTTTCAGGCGGACAAAGAACGCCAGCGCCTTCGAAGGATTCTCGACCGTAACGTGCGTGATCGATTCGTCGCCGTGTTTTTCTGTGTGGCTGGCGACTTTCAGGCTGACCCTCGGCAACTGGTTGAGGGCGGTGAAGTCGGCGAAATTCGTCGTGGCAGTCGTGTACCAGTTGGAATTTTCCCAGTTCAACGTCTCGTGCTTTGTGGAGAGCCAGTAGAAATTCGAGCCAATGATTTTTCCGGCGTCGTTCTGTAGCCGAAGCACGAGGAAGTAGAGCGGGCTCAAGTCAGACAACTCCGGCAGCGTGAGAACCTTCTGGGTGCTGTCGGCGGCCGCGTCGAGCGCCGATTCCTGGGAAAATTTCTCCGTCATGTCGAGGTTGTACACCCTGGTGATGAGCTTCACGCCTTTCACATCTTCGTACTGGCTGCTGACCACCCAAACCGAGCGGTCATCGTATCCGTAAATGGGGTGCAGCGGTTCGAGCGCGCGCTTGGCGCCGAAGTAGCCGCCCGCGGGACGCAGGTAGTAGTCGTAGAGATGCCAGATCAGCGAGGGCCAGCCGTTGTTCAGCATCCATTGAATAACGCCGGTCGAGGTGTACTTGTTGCGGCTATAGGCCTCGAACATGGCGCGGATGCCCTCGTAGTTCATGAGCTGTGCTTTGAGGGTGTAGTCCTCGAGCGTGTCGGCCTTGCCGTAGCGCGTGTTGAGTGCCTCGGTGTAGACGTGGATGTCTTTGAACTCGCCGCCGCCAGCGTGGAAGTTCCACCAGTCGTCGATCGGCCAGAGGTGCTCCTTGGGGAGCATGGCGCGCAGGCTCTCGATGGGTGGGACGGCTGGACCGGGGCTGGTTTCGGTGTTGAATCCGTGGGCGCCGCCGCACTGGCTAAGCTTGCACACGTTCGTGCTGCCCAGTTTGTCTTCGGTCCAGTACGAGGGCGCGACGTATTCATAGGGGCCGGTCATTTTCACGCCGCTGGCTCCGCTGACCGAGGTGGCTTCACCCGAAGCGGACGATACGGTGGGATTCGGGAAACGCAACTGCTTTTCGACGGCGAGATACGTCTCTTCCACGTCGGGCGGAGGCGGGCCGTCACTGGCGTTCAGCCAGGTGAACAGGCTCGGATGGCTGCGCATGCGGTAGAGCTGGTCGGTGAGAGACGCCTTGGCGATGTCGAAGTCCTGCGGCTTCCACTTCCCCCAGTGCTCCCAGTGATCGCAGCAGCACCAGCCGGCCATGACCAGGATTCCCTTGCGGTCGGAGAGGTCGAAGAATTCGTCGGTTTCTAGCTTGCCTTCCAGGCGGATCGTGTTGAGGCCCATGTCCTCGACGTAGCGGAATTCGTCGTGCAGACGCTGGGAGTTCTCGCGCAGCATCATGTCAGGAGTCCAACCGCCGCCGCGAATCAATATCCTCTTGTGATTGACGGAGTAAAGGCGGCTGCCGTTCTGGTCGACCTCGGAAGTGACCTCGCGAATGCCGAATTGGATGTCGGCCTCGTCGGACGTCTGGCCATCGACCTGGAACTCCAGGTGAAGTGTGTAGAGTTCCGGTTTTCCCATCTGTGCCGGCCACCACAGGCGCGGGTTGCTGAAGTTGAGCCGCGGAATTTTTTCCGGCTCAAACGCGACGTCTTTGCTTTCGCCCGGGGCAAGTTCGATGTCCTGAGAAAATTCAACCGATTCGATCCGTCCCTTCAGCGATCCCTTCACCGAGTGGTCGGTGGAGTTCTTGAGTAACGCGGTGACGGTGAGTTGTGCGTTACCCGAGGCGTCGACGTGAGTAATCACGGCGGGATAGCGAACGGCGGCCGGGCCGCTCGGGCGGAGATAGACTTCCCGCCACAGGCCCATGTTTTTGTCGGGCGGCGCGGGATTCCAATCGACGAACGTGATGGCGAGATCGGTTTCGGTAGGGGCGAGGACCTCAACGGCAACGACGTTTTCCGCGCCCGGCTTGGCGAACGCTGTGACATTGAATTCGTAGGTGCGCCAGGCGCCGGCGACTTGATCGGAATTCGCCACCTGCTTTCCGTTGAGCCAGATGTTGGCGCGATAGTTGATCCCGCGGAAGTTTAGCCAGATGGTTTTGCCCTTGTAGTCGGCCGGTAGCGTGAAGGTCTTCCGATACCACCAGGGAATCAGATAAGGGCTGTCGGGCGGCATGGGGAGATTGGAAAAATTCGCTCCAATCGGATAGCCGACCCCGGGAAACTGCCGCAGGTTCATCCCGAAGAAGGGGTCCGGCAGGACTTTGTTCTTCACAAGCGCGCTGACTACTGTGGTGGGAACGGTAACCGTATACCAGCCTTTTGGCTGGAATTCAGGCTTCGAGAGCGCTTCTCCGGATTCGTCGACCTTGCGTGAGGACTGCAGGGTCCATCCTTCAGAGAGGGGAAGGTTCGTTGCCCGATGAGCTTGGGCGGGCTGAGTACGCTGCGCGAATGCTGCTAAGCCTAGAAGAAGGAAGGGAAGAGCCAGCCAGGGAAGGCTGCGGACGTTTCTCAATCGTGCCCCCTTTTTCACACTGGATCGATAGATTTCTCAACCGAGCGCGGCGCTGGCGGAACTGAAAGGCTGGGGAGTGTGATAACACGTTTTATTGATTCGTTTCAATAGCTGTTTTTGGCGTCTTTTGTCAGTTTTCCCATTTGGGGCAGAGGTGGTGACCAGGTCAACAGGCTGGTACCAACCCGCTGGTTTATAATTACAGATTCCGCCCCCATATACTCTGGAGTGACAACGAAACCATGATTCGATTTCTGCAAACACCTGGGCCGACGAAGAAGATCGTCCTGAGCTCGCTGCTGCTGATTATCTGCGGTGGAATGGTCATCACCCTGATTCCCGGCGGATTGGGCTCCGAGTTGTTCGGCCAGCCAAGCCAGGGCGTGATCGCCAAGGTGGCCGGCCAGGACATCACCGTGCAAGAAGTGCGCGACCGCGCGCGTGTGATCGCCGAACAGCAGGTGGCGCAGTATGGTCCCATGGGCAAGCAACTGCTGCCGATGATCATGCCGCAGGCATTGTCACAATCGGTGGATCAATTGATCACCGGGCACGC
>Ga0307478_10001615_pt1 | contig 19140 bp, 19 predicted proteins | sample atmos_gasesECM4C_2_FD_203713 | JGI IMG/M metagenome (GOLD analysis project Ga0307478, IMG submission 203713) | Hardwood forest soil microbial communities from Morgan-Monroe State Forest, Indiana, United States - atmos_gasesECM4C_05 | ecosystem: Environmental > Terrestrial > Soil > Temperate... | reverse complement strand
AGCTGAACTGCTTATCGAGCTTTTCGTAAGGCTTGCCGTCGACCTCGACGTACGGATAGACGAAATAATTCAGCGCCGGACCATCCTGTTTAGGCGAAAGAACGATATCGCGGCCTGTGGAAAACTGCACGCGATTGGCGTCAACGCTGCCGAAGAAATAATCCTGCTTCTCCTTCGCCTTCCATGCCTCCGAAATGTCAACGGGGATCCACCCGGTTTTGGCCGCATAAAATTCCGCCCAACAGTGATACCCGGCGATCTCTCCCTTGTCCTTGTTTTCGGGCAGAGGAAAGCCGATGTCGAAACGAGCTGGAATGCCGTCAGCCCGCAGCATGCCGATAAATGGCGAGTGGAAGTCGGTGCAGTTGCCGCGCTTGGCGTCGCAGGCCCACAGTGCATCTCCACGTCCCCAGCCGGAGCCAGTCTTGTCGTAGCGCATATTTGTGAAAAGGTAGTCATATGCCGCTTTGGCCTTCGCGATCGTGCCGGACTGGGATCCGGTTACATCGGCCGCCAGCGTCTTGATCTTGCCATCTGTGGGAATCAGAGTGTCCGGCGCAACGAAGCGGTTCATCGACGCGGACACGACGGCCGGCTTCCGGTCTTTACGCTCGAGTTGTGCGTAATCGCCGCGCGAGTATTCATGGCGCGTGACCTCGTACTCGACAGAGAACTCCGCTTTGCTTGCAGTGGAATTCTGGATCTCGGCGTACATCATGCGATTGCCGTACTCGGATTCCTGGGTCATTTGCGTTTTGACCGGAGCCTTTGTGCCAACAATGCGCACAGTCTGATGCTGGTCAGTCTGCGGTATCGGAACCCACACCCGCACTCGCTTCGCTCCGGATGGAATATCCTTTACGGTGAAATTGTAGGTGAAGCGAAAAGTGCGGCTTGGTGCGCTAAACTTCTGGGTATTCGAAGTTGTTTGGGCGGCCAACTGCGATGCCGGAAAAAAGAGCAGCAGCAACGACGAGAGAAGTTGTAGCCTCACGGAGATGCTCCTTTGTAATTCGGTCGTCGACTTTAACCTGTGGAATCGGCCCGCGATCTGAGTGAGACGGTGTATGCGAAATCGATGACGCAGTACGGGGATCTGCACCGGCGACATAGGTCGAGATTTTACCAGCAGAGGCTGCTGGCTGTCAGTCCGGGTCGGGCATCTTGGCGAGAAGCTGCACCCATGCTTCGCTGAGACAAGATTTGGGTCTGTCGAAGATTAGAAATCTGGTATAGCATCCCTTGCGCGCGAGGTTCATGATGACAACGAATCCAACCGCATTGCGAAATGAAGGAACCACAGTGGGTCACCACCCGCAAGCAGGAAACGGTTTGGCCATCGTGCGGCTGACGATCGGCGCTATGCTCGTGTGGGTCTTCTTCGAGAATTTGGGGAAAGGCCTCTACAGTCCCGCAGGCTACGCGAATCTCATCAAATACTACATCCAGCAGGGTCATTCGCCGGCCGCGTGGAAAGCGGTCATGGGTTTGGCGGCCAGCCACGCGGCGATGGCGGCTCCGATGCAAGCACTCACCGAAATCTCGCTCGGTGTTCTCCTGATCATCGGTCTGCTGACCCGCCCCGCCGCTTTTGTGGCGTTCTTGTACCTCAGCAGCCTTTGGGTCTCGGAATGGGGCACCGCATGGATCTGGGAACTGCTGGTTCCCGTGCTCGCATCTCTCGGAGTCGCCGTGGGACGCGCAGGTCGAACCTGGGGCGTCGACGCATTGCTGGGACGTCGGCATCCCTCGTCCCCACTGTGGTGACGAGCGAATCCGCTTGCGAGTGTCGGTCATCATTCCTACCCACAACGAAGCGCAGGCCATTGGCCGCGTGCTCGCCGATCTGCCGTCCGACCTCGTGAGTGAGGTCATCGTTGTCGACAGCAACTCAACTGACGGCACGCCCGAGATCGCGGTGAAGCTGGGAGCGCGCGTCGTCCATGAACCTCGGCGTGGATATGGCCGCGCATGTCTCACCGGGCTCGCCATCGCCGATGCGCCCGATGTAGTCGTGTTCCTGGATGGTGATTACAGTGATCGACCGGCTGAGCTGGCGCAGGTTCTGGCGCCTATCACCGACGGCCGCGCGGATATCACATTAGGTTCGCGCCTCGGGGAGCAACGTATCCCTGGGGCGCTGCCGTGGCACGCTGTGTTAGGTAACTGGCTCGCGGCCAGCTTGATCCGGCTTCTGTATGGGGTGAGAATCAGTGACCTCGGCCCCTTCCGCGCGGCGCGTACCGATGTCCTCCGTGAACTCGCGCTTCAAGAGGCCACCTACGGCTGGGCAGTTGAAATGATCCTGAAAGGTGCTCTTCAAGGATTCCGGATTGTCGAGGTGCCGGTCAGTTATTATCCGCGCATTGGGAAGTCGAAGATCAGCGGTACGGCGAAGGGGACACTGGGAGCGGCGTGGTTCATTGTCAGCCGCATAGTGGTTTATTATTTTCGGCGTCGACGGGCTGGTGCGCCGCGGCCGGCGTGAGGCTTGGTTCGGCTATCTCCTATGGAATCCTCCAGTCAGACCAGCGGGCATTCACGCGGACGGGACTGCACGTTAGTCATCATGGCCAAAGCACCCAAGCCAGGCATGGTGAAAACCAGATTGGCGCGGTGCCTTCCTCCGCCTGCTGTCACCGAGCTTTATCGTTGTCTTCTGGATGACACCATGACGCTGGCGCACTCGTTGGGCAGTGTCGAGGTCGCCATAATGTGCCCTACCTCCGACGTCGACGATTTAGCGCGCTTGGCGGGCGATGCCGTGCCCGTGGTATCGCAGACGGGGGAAGGCCTTGCTGCAGGCCTCACCTCGGTGTTTGCGCACTTCGCGGCCGCTGGTCAGCAGCGCATCATTGCATTCAACAGCGACAGCCCACATCTTCCGCCATCTGTGTTGGACAAAGCGTTTGAGGAACTCGCTGCCTGTGATGTGGTTGTCGGACCGACACACGACGGCGGCTACTATCTGGTCGGAGCGAAGGCCGCCCATCCCGGGCTTTTCGGCGACGATGGGTTAGGCACGTCGAACGCACTTGAGAGATTGCTAACACGGATCCGGTCCTTGGAGCTTTCAGTCCGCCTCGCGGATCCTTTTTACGACATCGACGTGGCCAGTGACCTGATCCGGCTCGATGCGGAACTGCGGCTCTCTCCGCCGAGGGCGCCCCGAACGGCCGCCTGGTTGGCGCAGTGGAGGCAAGTGGTGTCGCAGTTGCGGCCCGGCATTGGAGACTTGTGAGGATCACGTCATCCCGCAGGCTCTACATCATCGGTGTCGTCCTGCTCGCGGCTCTGACGCTCTGCTCCCGCCAATTCAGCAGCCGGGGTGCGCCGTCATTTATCGTTCCCCTGGGAGTCGCCGGCATCGCGTACCTCCTCGCCGTCCGAGAGTTCTTCTGCACGCCGACTTTCCCCAAGGGCGTCATCGTCTTCGGGCTCGTGTTAGCGGCTGTTTGGCATGTTCTATTTCTAAGGATGCCGCCGGGCCCAGATGACGACATTCATCGATATGTCTGGGACGGTCGTGTTCAGCGGTTGGGTTATAACCCTTATCTCCTCGTGCCAAGCGATCCCTCCGTTGCCGGCTTGCACACATCCGAGACCCGCACTCTGAATAATCCGTATTTACCGAGCCCGTATCCGGCGGGGGCTCAGTTATTCTTCCGGGCCGTAACCGCAATTCACGAGTCTGTCTTTTCACTGAAAGTAGCATTTGTAATTTGCGATTTCGCGATTGCGTTCGTGTTGCTCGATCTCTTGCGTTGTACCCGACAGGGCGCACACTGGGTTCTGGCCTATGCCTGGCATCCGCTGCTAGCGACAGAGGTGGCGGGCAGCGGCCACATCGATATCGTCGGGGTATTCCTGCTGTTGGTGTCCGCGGCCGCACTAGGAAAACGCTGGCGTGCGGTCGCAGCCGTGGCGTTTGGGCTGGCCGTTTCGGTGAAATTGCTTCCGATTGTATTGCTGCCACTCTACTGGAGGCGTGTTCGTGTGAGCGACGGCGCGCTGGCGGCATTCGTGGTTGGACTTCTATACGTCCCATTTCTCAACCACGGACGGATTCCGGTCGGCTCGCTCGACACCTACGTGCGCAGTTTCCGCTTCAATGATCCAGTGTTTGCAATGCTTGAGCAATTGGCGGCTCCGCAGATTGTAGCTGGCTTGGCAGTGCTCGTCGGATTGCTTACCGCGATCTGGATGCGAAGAAGGTCAGCGGAATGGTCGTCGGACGCCTTCGCCTGGCCGATGACGGCATCGCTTCTTTGCGCACCGGTTATCTATCCGTGGTACCTTGTCTGGCTGCTGCCGTTCCTCCGGTCGGAGTCAACGCTTCCGGTCATCATCTGGACGGTGAGCATCTTCCCGACCTACTACGTCTGGCATCTTCGCGCGATGGGGCGACCATGGTTGCTTCCTGGCTGGATCATGATTCTGGAATACGGAGCCATGGCAATCGCTGGGGCAATCATCGTTTTGCGCCGGATCACACGCCCGGCAATATTCCGATCTTCGACGGACTAGCAAGCAAGCTGTATAATGCCCGGCCAACCGGAAAAAGGGATATGAAGGGCTGGCGTGGGCGATGGTAGTTGGCCGACACACAACTCTTGTATCCCGAAACCTTTTCCTAACATCCAACACACCATTTATTCACTTCTCCAAGGAGCGACCTCCATGAAAAATTCGAGCCGCGTGAAAGTCATCGGTCTTCTGTTTTTTGGGGTTCTTGTCCTTGCTGCACCTGGCTGGGCTCAGGCGCGCCCGCCCATTGTCGAAAAACTCGCCAAGACCTACGGACTCGATTCGTGGGATCAAATTCAGGCAATTCGCTACAGCTTCGACCTGGAGATCCCCGGATTGATAAAACTTTCTCACTCGTGGGAGTGGGAGCCGAAGACCGGCAAAGTCACCTACGAGGGAAAAGATAAAGATGGTAAGCCGGTGAAGGTTACCTATGTGCGCTCGCAGCTCAGCAGCCAACCCGACGCGGTGAAAAACGAAATCGAGCCCGCTTTCGTCAACGACAACTACTGGCTGCTGTTGCCCTTCCACGTCTATTGGGACACCAGCGCCAACGTGACCGATGAGGGCATGAAGAAGCTACCGCAGGGCAGCGGTTCCGCCGAGAAAGTTGTGGTGAAATATCCGGCCGAGGCCGGCGGCTATACCCCAGGCGATACATGGGAGCTTTACGTCGGTAATGACAGTCGCATTGTGTACATGGTCTATCACCGGGGCGGCCCTAAGAAGCCGAGCCTTGTCGCCGCAAAGTGGGCAGGCTACAAGATGGCAGGCCCTTTGCTGTTCTCAACCGAACACCCCGGCACCGCCGATGGCAAGCCGCTGCACCTCGTCCATTCGGGAGTGGCCGTCAAGGTGACGGGCTCCGACAAATGGATGGACGCACAATAAGAAATGGGCGGACTCGTTCCGCCCGTCGATCTTGATCATCACGAATCAGATGTTCGGGCAATCACGACTGTAGTGCAGGAGCTGCCGAATTTGGGCAGATCGCGATTCGCCGCCATGCGGATCGCGAGTCGTGGGCGCTCGCCCCGAATGATCGGACAATAAAAATCCGGCTGCTGTAATGCCCCTTGGAGGCGTCGCCGTCCGGCACATCCGCCGTGGCACGAGTCGCGGAACTCGCAGCTCTGGCAAGCTTCCGGAAGTGTGCGCGCCTGTTCAAAGGGTGCAGTGTTCAGAATCTCGGGCCCGACCGGGATCAAGTCTGACAGCGGCTCTCCGGAGCCGGGCCAATAGACGCAGGGTTGTGTCGTGGCTCGTGGTGTCACTCGTACGGTGCTTATCCCACAACCGCCTCCGAGCGGCGGGAGCCCTGCCATCGCGCGAACCAGCGTCTCGCCGATCGCGATTACGTCCGTTTCCTCAAAGAGGCGCCGGAACCCTTCCCAGTACTCTTCGTAGCTCAAGGCATAGATGTCCGATCGCACGGACTGGTAGACGTTCACTCGCAAAGGAGCGTCAAACTGTTTGGCCACTCGCGCCACATCCGCTAGGCGCAAATAGTTCGACTTCATCATGACGGCGACGATGGTCACTGGAATCTGCAGCCGCCGACACCGTTCTGCCTGCTGGTGGATGAGTGCCCAGTTGCCATGCCCGCGCTGCGCGTCCTGTTCCGCTTGCGTGGCGTAATCGAGAGAGAACTCGATGTCATGGAAGGCCCGCAGTTCGTTGTCTTCCAGTACAGCAACACTGTGTCCATTGGACGTGATGGTGAGCTTCACCGGTTTCGCTTGCAGGTAGGCCAGGATCGCCTTGAAATCGGGATGCATGCCGTTCTCACCGGTGCCAAGATTGACCGAGCGTATGGGCAGGCTTTCCATAACTGCCTTCACTTGATCGAGAGAGAGACGATCGGCGCGGGCCGGATCGCGGTAGCAGAAGGAGCAACTAAGGTTGCACTCGTTGGTCAGACCGAGCCCAAGCGCAATACCGTCATGGGATGTCATCACGCGAGATCCGGAGGATTGGGCTGCGACGTTATTCATTACCGTCCTTCCCGATCAGACCTGCACGGTGTGCCAGCCAGTGCGTGTAGCGAGCGACTGCGGCAAAGTCTGGTCGCGTGCCCAGTTTGCGTTCGAGTTCGAAGATCCGGTCGTATTCAGCACTGAGCGAAATTTGTGGGGATAGGTAATCTACGATAACCCGTACGCCGCGCTCCGCCACTACTGAAAGCAACGCACTGTTCAGCAGCGCTCGCGATGTGTCCGGCCTGAATAACCGCACTCTGCCTCCGTACAGAGCTTCGTTGCCCCACTCAGCTGTGAGGTCCCGTTCTGCAGCTGTCAAATCGCCGGATTTGATAGCTCCTTTCAACACCTCGCCAGCCTGGTTGCGCACCAGAACGGACAATATTGCCGATGAATCTCGCAGGGCGAGGGCAGCACCTCGCAATACAGCCTCCGGCTTATCAACAAACTCGAGGACGTTGTGGCAAAGAATCACGTCGAACGATCCGGCAGGGAACAGATTCGCTACTTGATCGGCATCGCCTTGTTTCAGTGTAATCTTCTCGAGGACGCATGCTTCCTGTGCAGCGCGCTCGGCGAAATTGAGCATCCGCAGAGAGGAATCCAGGAGCGTAACGTGCATACCAAGTCGCGCCAAACGCACCGCGATGGCGCCGGTACCACATCCCAGATCCAGGGCGCGTAATAATGTCGTGTTTTGCGGGAGAAATTCCTGCAAGTTGGCAAAGGCGAGATCGATCCGCAGTCGCCCCTCCGGCGTCTCCAGGTAGGCCGCGTACTTCTCGGCGTCGCTCTGGAATCGTTCACTATCGGTGTGGGCGACCATCTTCATCTTTTGACACAGAACCGAGAAGCTCTCAGCTGAATAGCTCCCGAATGCAGTTTAAAGTGAGTCTGAGAGCGTATCTCGAAAGGATTGGCAACGACAAGTCAACCTAGCAGGCTGCGGAAAAATTAGTGATTTGTATCAGGGCACGGCTTCAGCCGTGCCGTAAGTCGCTCATTCTCGATTGCCCCTTTAGGGGCGGTCTTCGCGAGATTGAATTTTTCGGCAGCCTGCTAGGGCTCGTTGTCGTGACCAATCCGGAAGTATTCCCTCCAGATTACCCCTATCAGCAGCAGACCGGAAATATACGTCTCTCTTTGAATTCATTTGGTTTCCAGAAAGGGCTCGTTTGAGGATTTGAGGTGCATGGTAATCTCGACCGCGACCACCCTTAAACAAAGGACAATCATGACACTGCATTTTCCCGAGAACGTAATGCGGCGCATACGGTGGTGCGGCGAAGCATGGCTCGTTTTCTTGTTGGTTGTCGCGTGGGCAACTGTGCCTGTGGCGGGGCAGGAGGGTAAATCTCCGAATGCTGTGGACATCCATATAACGGCAGACGATCTCCTGGCCCAACCGGTAGGCGCGAACTGGACTTCGTACAACGGAGACTACAGCGGCCGCCGCTTCAGTAGCTTAAATGAAATCAACGTCGCGAATGTGGCCCAACTTCGCGCGGCATGGGTGTTCCACCCGGGCAACACGCAAATGCTTGAAGCGACGCCGGTGGTCATTCGCGGCATGATGTACGTGACTTCGGCAAATGATGTATTCGCGTTGGACGCGCGCACCGGGCGCATCGTGTGGCATTATCAGCGCCCGGTAAGCTCAGGGCTGCTCGACGACGCTGCCGCTCACAAAAGCCGTGGTGTGGCGGTGTGGCAGCATTTTCTCTATTCGGAAACCGATGACGCCCACCTGCTCTGCTTGGACGCTCGTTCAGGAAACCTGTTGTGGGATGTTCAATATGCCGACAAAGCCAAGCAGTATGGCGCGACCAGCGTTCCCCTTGTGGTGAAAGACTCGGTTATTGTCGGCACCTCCGGCGGTGACTCCGGGGTGCGCGGATTTGTCGCGGCTTACGACACTGCGACCGGAAAACTGAAGTGGCGGCTGTGGACGATTCCAGCACCGGGAGAATTCGGCTCTTCAAGCTGGCCCGGCGACTCCTACCTGCACGGAGGCGGCACAACCTGGATGCCCGGGACTTATGATCCGGAGCTGAACATGTTGTATTGGACGACCAGTAATGCTGCGCCTGACTTTGTAGGCGACTCACGACCGGGCGACGACCTCTACACGGCTTGCGTTCTTGGCATCGACGCCGATACCGGAAAACTCAAGTGGTACTTCCAATTTACGCCTCACGATTTGTATGACTACGACGCCAACGAAACTCCGGTGCTGGTGGATAGGGAAGAGAATGGCGTCGTCCGCCACCTGCTGGCGCAGGCGAATCGAAATGGTTTTTTCTATGTCCTCGACCGGACCAACGGCAAGTTCCTGCAGGGCACGTCTTTCGTGGAGAAGATGAACTGGGCCAAAGGACTGGACACCTCAGGCCGGCCCATACTGACGGGCCGAATCCCGAGTGCCGAAGGCACCTACATCTGCCCCGGGGTTGTGGGCGCCACGAATTGGTTCTCGCCTTCCTTTAACCCAGGCACCGGGCTCTTCTACGTGATGGCGCTTGAGGGTTGCAACCTCTACTTTGCGAGCCCAAGGCGGTTCGCCAAGGGTGAAACCTATTACAGCACGGGTACGAAGGTCCCGCCGGGTCAGCGCTTTCAGAAAATCTTGCTCGCGCTTTCGGTGCTCGATGGAAAAGTGGCCTGGCGCTATCCGCAAGCAGGCCGCGGCGACTCTTGGGGTGGAACGATGACCACAGCGGGCGGCTTATTATTGTTTGGGGACGACGCGGGATCTTTGGAAGCAGTCGAGGCAGCTACGGGGCGCCCTCTGTGGCACTTCAATACTGGTCAGACCATGCACGCCTCCCCTATGACGTACGCAGTTGACGGGATCCAATACGTGGCGATCGCTGCTGGAAGCGACGTTTTCACCTTCGTCCTTCCTCATGACTAGGCCTGATTGCTCTTGCCGATCGGTTTTCGAGCGGGATTCTACATTCCGCCTCAGTGCTCGAGGTAGGGCACAAAGCCCTGGGTCTTGGTTTCGAGGCGATACACCGAAGTTGTTGCTGTGATGTAAAGCGTGCGGTAGTCCTTGTCGCCCCAGGCTAGGTTTGCAGGCTGTTCCGGCATGGCAATCGTTCCGAGGTGATTGCCCTTTGCGTCCCACACCCAAATGCCCTTGGGACCGGTGACGAACAGGTTACCGTGCTGATCCACTTTGATGCCGTCCGGAACGCCGTCGTTCTTGGCTCCCGGTTCTTCGCCGAAAATTCGGCCGTTGCGGAGTGAGCCATCTGCAGCGACGTCATACACGTGAATGTTTCGTTTGTCGTCGTCATCCACGTAGAAGTGTTTACCATCAGGAGAAAAAGCTAATCCATTTGGTTGCGTCAGGTCTTTCGTCAGCAAGCGCACGTTTCCAGTTCGATCCAGGCGGTACACGCCCTGATAGGGGATTTCCTGCTTTTCGCCGGCGACCAGATCGAGAGTTGGATCGCTGAAATAGAGGGCACCGTCCGGTCCTACGATCACGTCGTTCGGGCTGTTGAATTTCTTCCCTTCGAAACGATCGGCGAGAATTTTATATTTTCCATCCGAACTAACCTTGATGATCGCTCGCAGTACGCTCGCACAATCGATCAACCGATGCTGGCGATCGAAGGTGTTCCCGTCCGGGTCTCCTAATGCGATAACCTCTTCCTTCTTGCCATCGGGATAAACACGGAAAATCTTGTTGAGGGTCTCGTCGCTGACGTAGAGAAATCCCGCTGGATCCCACATGGGGCCTTCCGTGAAGCCAAAGCCAGTGGCGACCCTCTGCAGTTTTGCATTGCGATCAATCAGATCCCAAAAGGCCGGCGAGAGTGGCTCAAGACCAAAAGCGCGCGTCTCCTGGGCGGACGCGGTAAGCACCGAGCAGAGTATGGAGAGCAGCAGAGGCAAGGTGGGCCAGCCAGATTTCATTTCGTGCGATCCTCGACCGTGGCGAGAGATTGAGCTCGGCCCGGAGTGGCTTTCATCAGATAACTCACAAGATCGTTGAGCTCGCCCGGACTGAGCCGCTCTTGGTAGTTGTTCGGCATAAGAGACTGGCCGAGAGGTTCTAGCGCTCGCAAGTCGGATTTCTGAATGAAGCGAAAGCCACCATCCCTGGTCTGAAGTTGCACAGAGAAGTTGTCTTCATTGCGGATAATGCCTTCCAGGCGCTCACCGCTTCGATGAGTGAGCACAGCGGACCGGTAGCCGGCGGGTTCAGTTCTGTTCGTCTTGAGGATCTCGTCGCGAATCGTCTTGGCTGGCAAAGCGGACCCATAGGCAGAGAGGTCGGGCCCAAGAAATCCACCTTCGCCGGCAATGGCGTGGCAATTCGAGCATTCGCCCTTGCCGAAGAATATTGTTTTGCCGCGTCCAGCGTGTCCTGGGGGTATCCGCGCCTGGAAGTCGCCCTGAAGGACTCGGACGTAGCTGACGAGCGCGCGAACTTGTGGCCCGGTGAGACTGTGAAACGCTGGCATGCCGGTGCCGGAGATTCCATCCGAAATAAGATTGGATACCTGGGTATCAGAGAGATGGCGTACATTGACGCTGCCCGCGATGTCGGCCCCCTTATCGCTCCCACGACCATCCAGTCCGTGGCATCCAGCGCAGCTGGAATTGAAGGTGCGTTGGCCGGGTATACTCGCTGCCTTTTTCTCGTCACCCCAAAAATCATGTTTTTGAGCGAGTGCGTAGGAAGCGCACAACAAGAGTAGGACTCCAAACAATCCAGTCGCACTCGAACGTGACCGCCGGGGAGATGACGTGCTCACTTCTGCTTAACCGCGATGGCTGAAATCTCGACCTTGGCATCATTCACCAGGGCCGCGGCCTGAATGGTCGCCCTCGCGGGCTTGGGATCAGGAAGCGCGGACTTGTATACCTTGTTCATTTCCGCAAAATCGTGAATATCGGACAAGTATACTGTGACCGAAACGATGTCTTTCAGTCCATACCCCGCCGCTTTCAGAACTTTCGAGATGTTGTCGAGCGCCGCCTTGGTCTCCGGACCAATGCCTCCGGTTGCCAGTTTGCCCGTCTCGTCCGAACCCTCTTGGCCTGCAACATAAAGAGTATTTCCGGCGATGATTCCGTCGCTAAAAGGCAGGCCCTTCGCATTCGAGAGATTGATTGCCTTGTGTTCCTGAGCCTGGCTGAGCCGCCAGCAGGGTACCGTGGTGAGTGCCACTCCGAGAACGAACCGGAACAGCAGTGTAGTCTTCAATCGCATTTTTCTCATCTCCTTGAGGCCGATGCTTGAGTCTTCCAACTGGGGTGGCAACGGTGTTAGAGTCCGCGGACATATATACAACCAGGAGGTCGGAGTGCACAAATTTGGTCAGTACACCAAAGGCCTGATGATTGCCATTGTTGTGACAGTGGGCTTGATGCTGGCGTCGGCCCGCGAGGGCCGAGTGGTTCGTGCACAATCGAATTCAGCAGAGTCTGTATCTGACAGCGAGTTGATTGCACAATTTCGCCGCGTCGAAGTCGCCTCCGTCTCGGATGCGCTCGAACAGATCAGCGGCAAACGAATGTACATGAGCCATCGCATGCAGCCGATCTTCACCGCTAAATTTGCGGGGTTTGCGCGAACCGTGCAGCTCAAAAAAGACGAAGGCAACAAAGATCCCGAGGCTCTCACGGGCATGCTGGAAGCCATTGACCAGGGCTCGACCGATTCGGTGTACGTCATGGTGGTCGAGGACGGGGAGGACATTGCCGGAATGGGAGGACTGATGGGTACTGCGATGGCGGCACGCGGCTACGCCGGAGCGGTGATTGATGGTGGGGTACGCGACGTAGCGTATTTGCGCAAAATTGGGTTTCCGGTTTTCGCCACGGGAATCGTTCCGTCCACCTCAGTGCATCATTATCGCTTTGCCGGTGCACAGATCCCGGTGGTGTGTAATGCGGTCCCGGTGAATCCCGGGGACATCGTGGTAGCGGACAGCGATGGCGTGGCGGTCGTGCCCAGAGCGCAGGCACAGCCCGTGCTCAGCCTCGCGCAGCAGATGGACTACAAGGAACACTCGATGTACGCCGTCATCGAGCAGTTAAAATCGATTGTCGCGGCGGTGAAAAAGTTTGGCCGTCTTTGATACAGTTGCCGGGTTGCGAAAAGGCACCCTTTCGTCAGATAATTCGCACTCATTTTTGCTGTTCCGGTTAGTGCAACTTCGCCGAAAGCGTCCTCCAACGTGGATTGCGCCTTCCGCGTTTGTTCCGCGAATATCCGCCTGGTTTCGCTGTGAGACAGGCCTCGGCCTTCGTAGCTGCACGAAGCCCTGGCCGGTGACCTTTTCAGCTGTTCGTTGCTATGATCGCGACACGAATCATATTGAAAGGAGCAGTTCAATGAATCTCAGTTTCACCCGCAGGATGTTCGCCTCGCGTTTGACCTCTGCGCTCTCCGCTTTGGGGATTACCGCGACCCTGGGGGCATCGCGTGGAATGGCACAGAATTCCGGTGCGCAAGACGCGAACGCCATCCGCAAGCTGAACAGCGAAGGCAAACCGGGAAGCGAGAAGGATGTCATCATGCCGGTGATTGTCCATAACGGGCTGATCTATGTCTCCGGACAGGGTGCGCACGATACGCGCGATTCCAAGGAGTGGACGATCGAATCTCACACCAGCATCGTCATGGACAAAGTGAAAAAGCACGTCGAAATTGGCGGCGGAACCATGGATACCGTGCTGCAGGCGAATGTTTTCCTGGTGAAGATCGAACATTGGGATGGGATGCATAAGGTATTCGCCACGTACTTTCCCCATGGCGGACCGGCACGCACGACCGTGGCGGTCGCTGCGCTCCCTGGCGATTCGCTGGTGGAGATCAATTGCATCGCGGCCATCGTGCGAAAGTGAGAGGCCCGGGCTTATGAGATTCAGTTCGAAGTGGAACCGGCGCGGATTCCTTGGGACTGTGACCGCGATCGTCGCATCCATCCTCGCGCCTCGCAAACTGTTTTCCGCCACAGCGGTGGCCGGGGAAGGGAACGCCGAAGTCAGCGGGTTCGGACAGACGGGCAATCCCTACGAGGAACTTGGCGTGCCGACCGTCATCAACTGCGAAGGCACGATGACGATGCTGGGCGGCTCTGTGCTTCGGCCGGAACTCGAAGCCGTGATGGCCATGGCAGGACGTCACTTTGTGAACGTTCCGGACCTGGAAGTTGCGGCCGGTAAGCGGATTACTGACATGCTGAAGCTTCCGGATGGGTACACTGCGCTGGTTACCTCCGGCGCAGCGGCGGCGATTCAATCAGGCTTGGCCGGCATTCTTACAGGCGACAATGAAGCTCTCATCCGGCAACTCCCCGATCTGACCGGCATGAGGTCTGAAGTCATCATCCAGAAATCGCATCGCAATCCGTTCGATCACCAGTTACGGTCCACGGGTGTCAAGCTGGTTGAGATTGAGACGCGCGAACAACTGCATCGAGCGGTGAGCGATCGCACAGCGATGATGCACTTTACGAATTTCGCCAACACTGCGGGTCAAATCAAAGTGGACGAGTGGGTCAAGCTGGCCAAGCAATACAACCTGCCTTGCATGAACGATGCGGCGGCTGACACGCCTCCGGTTTCCCATCTATGGGACTACACCAACATGGGATATGACCTGGTCACGTTCAGCGGCGGGAAGGCGATGCGAGGGCCGCAATGCGCTGGGTTGCTGATCGGGCGCAAGGATCTGGTTGCTTATGCTCTCCTGAACAACAGTCCCCACGAGGACACGCTCGGCCGCAGCCAGAAAGTCGGCAAAGAAGAGATCATTGGCATGGTCAAGGCGCTCGAACTGTACCTCAAGGAAGACCATGATGCGCTGGCGAAAGAGTGGCAAGACCGCCTGCTGAGAATCTCGGGAGAGCTCACGAAAATTCCCGGAGTCAGCACATCATTCTTTACGCCGGACATCGCCAATCACGTGCCCCACATGCAGATTACATGGGACGGCAAAATTTCACTGACTCCGCAACAGGTATCGAAGTTGCTGCGGAGTTCCAGCCCTGCAATCGTTATCGGCGGCGGGGAAGGCAAGCCGGGACTGACGATGTGCTCGTTCATGCTGCTGCCGGGCGAAGACAAGATCGTCGCGGAACAACTATCGCGGGTTTTGCGGGAACACTCGGCGTAGCCTGTTGACCGGATTGTGCGAAGAGCTTGTAAGCATGCAGCTTTTCAGAAAAGACGGGAGCCATGCGCCACGTTCGACCTGTTTACTTCTGCGGCATGCGAAGTTTCGATCCTTTCTTGGCGAGCCATGCGTTGAATTCCTCGATCATCCTCGGCGTCCACTTGGCGTCAATCTGGCCCGGAGTGTACTTGCCTTCGCGCAGCATCATGTGTCCCCATTCGTCGATCAAGTGATCCATCTCGGTTTCATCCGCAAGCTTTTCGGCCAATTGCGGCGGGACGAACGTCACGCCCTCCGGATCGCCGATGACGATGTCGCCTGGCATCACGGTCACGCCGCCGATCCGAATGGGAACGTTGATTCCGGTCAGCATGACATTTTCCAGAGCCGAAGGGTCGACTCCACGCGTGTAAACCTGAAAGCCCTCGATCTGCTGGATACCGGTAACATCGCGGATCGCGCCGTTCACGATCAAGCCGTTGTGACTCTTCGAATAGATCGCGGTTGCAAGATTGTCTCCGATGATCGTGCCGTAGCGGATTTTTCCGAACAGATCTACCACCAGGACGTCGCCGGGTCTGAGAATGTCGATGATCCAGGAGTTTTCGTCTCCAATTCGATTTTCTTTTCTCCCGTTGGCTCGAATCACCGAATCCACATCCGGGCGGAGCGGCATGAACACCGCGGTCACGACTCGGCCAACCAGGCGTTGACCGGGATTGATCACTTTCCAGTCGCCTTCAAACTGGTTGCGATAGCCGGCGTCCTGCAGGACGTCCCAGGTCTGATCCGCGGTGACGTCTTTCAGTCGCGCGAGCACCGAGTCCGGCACATTGGGACGGCCGTCGGCGAAACGGTCGCCCTGCCAATCGGGTGTGAATTCAATGCGCTGCTCTCTCGAGAAAAGATCAAGCTGGGAGTATGCGGCAGTCGTCACCGCGAGCATGCTCAACAAAAGAATTGCTGCAGGCAACGTATTCATTTTCGTCATGGGGTTCGATCCAAAATCCTGAGACAGGATGATGATGGCAAATCGAGGGCGACGTTACCACACGGCAATCCTGGGGACAATCGCTTACCGGCGATTGCTCAAGCGGTTTCGGGCGCACCGGGGAGTTGCGGGTGACGGCAGAAAAAACAACTCGTGTGCGCTGGTTTCTGGTGTTCTGGCTGTTCGTCCTGAGCGCCGTGTCGTATCTCGACCGGGTCAACATTTCCATTGCCGGTGGGGCGATTGTCGATGCCTATCATCTGACCGATGTGCAACTGGGAAAAGTTTTCAGCGCGCTGGTAGCTGGATACGCTCTGTTTCAGCCGGTCGGCGGCTATTTGGCGGATCGGTATGGTCCGAGACGCGTACTGACCGGGGGCGTCGTCTGGTGGGGAGTGTTCACGGCCTTGACGGCGCTCGTCCCAGCCAGTCTCTCGGGCGCACTTTTGCTGTTTGTGGCTGTCCGGTTCCTTCTCGGCGCCGGGGAAGCGGTCATTTATCCCGCGGCCAATCAGTTTGTGGCACGTTGGATTCCCGTGCGCGAGCGCGGCATTGCGAATGGCTGGATATTCGCCGGCGTTGGCGCTGGCGCCGGCCTGACGCCGCCGCTCATCACCTACCTCATGGTCCACTATGGATGGCGGTCGTCGTTCTGGGTGTGCGCGGTCATCGGCCTTCTGACTGGGGTCGTGTGGTACATTGCCGCTCGCGACGCTCCAGAGCAGCATCCATCTATGTCGACCTCAGAACTGGCTGCAATTCGATCCGGACTCACGATCTCAACAGCGGCGACCCCATCGCCTCGGGGAATGGAGCACGACCGCAAGGTCTTGGTGCCATGGAAGCGAGTGGTGCGAAGCCGGGAAGTGTGGGCGCTCACCGTCAGCTACTTTTGTTACGGCTACGTTGCCTGGATTTTTTTCAGCTGGTTCTACCGCTATCTCGCAAAGGTGCGCGGTCTCAATCTGAAGGCAAGCGCTTTTTATTCCATGCTGCCTTTTCTGGCCATGCTGGTGTGCTGCCTGGTGGGAGGAACCATCAATGACCGCGTCACAAAATGGCGTGGACCGCGCTTGGGCCGCTGTTTCGTGGCGGCTCTTGCAATGGCCGTGGCAGGCATCTTCATTGCGTTCGGTTCACAGGTCCAGAGTGCGCGTGTAGCCAGCATCGTTCTAGCGGGTGGCGCTGGCGCACTGTATTTGTCTCAAAGCTCGTTTTGGTCGGTCACCGCAGATATTGCGGGGCGGGCTGCCGGATCGGTGTCGGGATTCATGAATATGGGTGGGCAAATCGGTGGAGCAGTGACCGGTTCGCTTACACCTTGGATCGCTGCGCGTTATGGCTGGACGGCTTCATTTCTGGTAGCCGCCGGGCTCTGCCTCGTAGGTGCAGCCAGTTGGATTGTGGTGAATCCGTTGAAGACCCTGACTGAATCTCGCGTTGCATCCGCGGGAGTGGGTGAACTCAATTATGTTGGAGTGCGAAACGAGAAATGATCGCGCCGCCGTAAGGCGACGCCTTTCACGTGACAGGAGGCTGGACGGATGAGACCAAGCCGCGCGGCTGTGCTCGCGGTATTCGGATTCGCCTTGACGAGCGTGTTGCTCAATCGGCCGCAGGCCCATGCCGCGAAAGCCACGCCCGCATCGACGACCAGCGACATCGTGGTTCAGCACGAAGTCCCCATGAAGACGCGCGACGGCGTCACGCTTTACGCGGACATTTATCGGCCGAATTCCCCGGGCAAGGTTCCCGTTATCCTGATGCGCACGCCTTACGACAAGAGCGTAAGCTGGGCCGTGGCACCAGTCTTCACGATGGTTCCGCGCGGATACGTGGTCATCATTCAGGACGTGCGCGGGCGTTACACGTCGGAAGGGGAATGGTATCCGTTCAAGCACGAACAAGCCGATGGCTTCGATACCGTGGAATGGGCGGCTGCGCTTCCTTACTGCGATGGCAAAGTCGGCATGATGGGCGCCTCTTACGTTGGAGCAACGCAGATGCTCGCTGCCATTGCACAGCCGCCACATTTAGCCGGGATCGCACCGCATGTGACGGGCAGCAATTACCACGAGAATTGGACCTACCAGGGGGGAGCTTTCGAGCAATGGTTCGATCAAAACTGGACCTCGCAGCTTGCTCAGAACACGTTGCAGCGGTTAATCACCGAAAACACGAACGCGCTCGTCGGCGTGCCCACGCTCCCCCTCGCCGAATATCCGGTTTTCAATTTCGGCCAATTGCCGGCTGATGCAAAGTTGACGGCCAGGATTGCATCTTATTACCTCGACTGGCTGGCCCACCCGGATTATGACGACTACTGGAAGCAGTGGTCCATCGAGGAGAATTTTTCGAGAATTGCTGTCCCCATGCTCCAGGTCGGGGGCTGGTATGACATCTTCAACGGCGGCACTCTTCGCAATTACATGGGGGCAAAGGCCCACGGATCCACCGAGGCGGCGCGCACCAAGCAACACCTGCTTATCCAAATCGGTGGACATGCCGGTTTCGGCCGGCGCATTGGCGATGTCGACTTCGGTCCCCATGCCACCGAGAACGACTACACCGCGGTGATCCTCGATTGGTACGACTTTCTGTTTAAAAACGTCCGCAACGAATTCTCCACCGACAAGCCCGTCAAGGTGTTCGTGATGGGCGTAAATGAATATCGCCAGGAAGACGATTGGCCGCCGCCGCAGGCCCAGGCCACGAAATATTTTCTGCATTCGGGCGGCAAGGCGAATTCGCTTCGTGGTGACGGCTCTCTTTCCACATCCGCGCCGAAATCTGAGCCGGCCGACGCGTACCTCTACAATCCAGCCAATCCGGCGCCAACCGTCGGCGGTCCCCTCTGCTGCGATGCCAAGCACATGGAGCCGGGACCGCGCGATCAACGTTCGGTGGAGAATCGCGATGACGTCTTGGTTTATTCAACACGTCCGATGGAGCGCGACTTGGAAGTTACCGGACCGGTGACAGCCAATCTCTTCGTCAAATCCTCAGCTGTGGATACCGACTTCACTGCGAAGCTCGTGGATGTTGCTCCGGATGGTTTCGCGCAGGATCTGACCGAAGGCATTCTTCGTATGCGCTACCGCGCCTCCCGCGAGCATGCAGCTTTAATGAGCCCGGGACAAATTTATGAGATTTCCATCGACCTCTGGGCCACGAGCAACGTCTTTCTTCGCGGCCATTCGCTACTGCTGGAGATCTCAAGCAGCAATTTCCCGCGCTTCGATCGCAATCTCAACACGGGCGAAGACATAAAATTCGCGAGCCACTTTGCCTCCGCGACGAACACGATCTTGCATGATGCGCAACATCCCTCAGCGCTCGTGCTTCCAGTTGTCCCATCCAAGTAGTTCCAGAAGGCAGGATGGCCCGAACTCTAGTGGGACAAATAGCGTTTGGAACTGTGAGTTCGAGAATTGAGGATCTCGAACTCACCGCTGGGCCAGGCGGTCAGTTCGAGGTCGCGAGCTGCATCCGGACCCTCC
>Ga0307478_10001614_pt1 | contig 19157 bp, 18 predicted proteins | sample atmos_gasesECM4C_2_FD_203713 | JGI IMG/M metagenome (GOLD analysis project Ga0307478, IMG submission 203713) | Hardwood forest soil microbial communities from Morgan-Monroe State Forest, Indiana, United States - atmos_gasesECM4C_05 | ecosystem: Environmental > Terrestrial > Soil > Temperate... | reverse complement strand
TGAGTTTCGCGCGGTCGACGAGAGCGTCGCCTTCATCATCGACTCGATCATGTCGGACGATCGCAACCGATGCCTCGAGTTCGGCTGCCACGGGGACCTCACGCTCCCCGGCCGGACCGTTGCGGCGAAGACCGGTACCACCAACGACTTCAAGGACAACTGGACGGTCGGCTTCACGCCGAGCCTGGCGACGGCGGTATGGGTCGGGAACCCGGACAACAAGCCGCTCAGCCATAACTCGACCGGCATCGTCGGCGCGGCGCCCATCTGGCACAAGTTCATGCAGCAGGCACTGGCGAGCACTCCCAATGAGTGGTATCCCGTCCCGGCCGGCATTCACGCGGTTGGCGGGAACTACTTCTTGCCAGGGACCGAAAACCTGCCGCCCACGCTCGCCCAGCCGTGGCCCCAGTGCAAGCTGCCCGCGAACTACAGCCCCTACACGCTGACCTACGCGCAGATCACGGTCAACGGGGTCTACTGCATCATCAACCCGCCGAAACCGCCGCCCGCGCCTGCTCCGACACCGTCGCCGTCACCGAGTCCCTGTCCCACCCCCAGCATCCTTCCGAACGGAAACTGCAGGCAGAACAACTGACGGCGTGAGCCGGCCTTAGGCGATCCCAGGCTGGTCGCTTGACGCTTTCTCGGATCGGCCGCCCTGCTCGCCGTCGCCGAACGACATCTTGGATGCCAGCCCGCCGGCGCGGTCGCGCAACTCGATGCCGCGCTGCATCAGGTCGTCGCGCATCTCCTCGCCCGACTTGGGGGCGAGCAACAGCGCCAGCCCGAAGCCGACGGCGACGCCGAGCAGAAGCCCGGTGACGAAGCGCTCGACGCCGGCATCGTCATCCTGGGTGATGCGAGTCCGCCGCAGGGCCGACACGGCGTCGGTCAAACGGTCCTTCACTTCGAGGTCCTGTGCGGTTTTGGTGGCCCGGTCGAGCAGCTCGCTCAACCGGTCGATCGTCTTCTCCACGGTCTGATCCATCCTCGTCCTCCTACGGGCGCTTGGCCCTGCTTTCTCCACTGCCTGCCGCTCGGCGTCGGGGCGTTGCCGCGGGGGTCGCCGGCGCGCCGCCATCGCCGGCCATCATCGCCTGGGCCTGACCTAGCAGTCGCGAGAGCCGGCGCCGCATCGCGACCCCCGAGTCGGGTGCGTACAGCAGGCCCAGGACCACCCCGGCGATGGCGCCGTGCCTGAGGCCTCGCAGATATCCCATTTGGAACCGCCATCGTACCACTTGCCTTTGGCGGCACCCGAACATCGGATGTGTAGGTCGCGAATTCAGGAAATCGGGTGAACTTGTTCTATACTAACGACCGATGGAAGGGGGGGAAAGGTGACAGGCGCGATGTCTACTTTGCGGTTCAAGGAGGGGACATGAGTGAAGTCGTCGACGAGGACGTAGACGTCCTATTCATCGAAGACGATCCGGCCGTCGCCGAGATGTACAAACTCAAGCTGGAGTTGGATGGGTACCGGGTCACGGTGGCAAAATCCGGCGAGGAGGGCCTCGACCACGCCAAGAACCGGATTCCGGACATCGTGTTCCTCGACATCCGACTTCCCAAGATGGACGGCTTCGCGGTGCTCGAGAACCTTCGCTCCGACGGCGTCACCAGGAACATCCCGGTCATCATCCTGTCCAACTACGGCGAGAAGGAGTTAGTCGATCGCGGCCTCAAGCTCGGCGCCCTCGATTACCTGATCAAGTCCGAGACGACCCCCGCCAGCCTCAGCCGCGGCGTCCAGGATTGGGTCAAGGAATAAGACATTGGTCCCCAACCGCGATCCGCGGATCGGTGGAGCGTTCGACCTCGACAAACCGCTCTACACGATCAGCGTTGCCTCCGAAATCCTCGAGACGCACCCGCGAACTCTGATGATGTACGAGGACCTCGGACTGATCGAGCCCTATCGGACGGCGACCAACCGGCGCCGCTATTCGCAGCGCAACGTCCGCAAGCTCCAGGTGATCCAGCAGCTGACGCGCGAGAAAGGCGTCAACCTGGCGGGCGTGAAGTACATCCTGATGTTGCTCGAGTCGCTGAAGCGCGGCGGCATCAAACCGCCCGACGACCTGAAGCACGTCTACGACCTCTACGAGGAGATTATTTAGCTCGGCCTAGCTGGCGGCGATCGGCGGAGCGGGCTCGCTTTCGTTCACCGACCCGCTCGAGCCCTCATCCCAGTCGTGGGCTTCCGCGGCAGCGATGCGGGGCGCAAGGGCCGACTCAGCGGGCAACGGGACGTTGACCACCGGGATGGCGGCCTCGTCGAGCAGCAACCGGTCGAGCTCCTCGCCGTCGATGGTCTCGACCAGTTGCAGATGATCGGCGATCCGCACCAGCGTGGCACGGCGTGATTCGCAGATCTCGTACGCCTGGCGGTAGGCCGCGTCGGTCAAGGCTTTGACCTCAGCATCGACATCCGCCGCGGTCAGCTCCGAGAAGAAGAGACTATCGCCGTCGCCCTTACGATGGAGGGTGACGAGTCCGAGCCGCTCGCTCATGCCGAACTCGCACACCATCTGCCGCGCGATACCGGTCGCGTACTCGATGTCCTGCTTGGCGCCGGTCGTGACGTCGCCGAAGATGATCTCTTCCGCCGCTCGACCACCCATGGCGGCCGCCATGCGCGCGATCAGTTCCGACTTCGACGTCAGGTAGCGATCCTTCAGCGGCAGCTGGATGGTGATGCCGAGGGCCTGCCCGCGCGAGACCACCGAGACCTTGTGCACGGGATCGCTCTTGGCGATCGACTTCATCACCAGCGCGTGGCCGACCTCGTGGTAGGCGATGATCGCCTTCTCTTCGGACGTGATCATCCGGCTGCGCTTTTCCGGGCCGGCCATCACGCGCAGGCCGGCTTCTTCGAGCTCTTGCTTGCCGATCGCGTGCTTCTTGTTGCGCGCCGCCAGGATTGCCGCCTCGTTGAGGAGATTCGCCAGGTCGGCGCCGGTGAATCCGGGGGTCTGCCGCGCCACGATGTCGAGGTTGATGTTGTCGGCAAGCGGCTTCTGCGCCGCGTAGAGCGACAGGATGGCGCGCCGGCCGTTGAGGTCGGGGGCGTCGATCGCCACCCGGCGGTCGAAGCGGCCGGAGCGGAGCAGCGCCGGGTCGAGGACGTCGGGCCGGTTGGTGGCGGCGATCACGACCACCGCGCAGTCGGTGTTGAAGCCGTCCATCTCCACCAGCAGCTGGTTCAGCGTCTGCTCCCGCTCTTCGTTGGTCCGGATCTGGGAGCCGCCACGCTTGCGACCGAGCGCGTCGATCTCGTCGAGGAACACGATGCACGGGGCGTTCTTCTTGGCATGGCGGAAGAGGTCACGCACTCGCGCCGCGCCCACCCCCACGAACATCTCGACGAAGTCGGAGCCGCTGAGGGAGAAGTAGGGGACCTTTGCCTCGCCCGCCACCGCTCGCGACAGCAGGGTCTTGCCGGTCCCGGGCGGACCGACCAGCAGGATGCCGCGCGGCATACGGGCACCGAGCTGACCGAAACTCGCCGGCGACTTGAGGAATTCGACAACCTCCTCGAGCTCGCGCTTGGCCTCGTCGACGCCAACCACCTGGTCGAACGTGACCTGGTCGGCGCCACCAACCTGGGCTTCGGCCAGATGCTTGGTCATCGCGCCCATTGGATTTCCCAGAAGGTTCGACCGGCGCAACATGATGAAGAGCAAAGCCAGCAACACCAGCAGACCGAGCAGATTGGGCAGCACCGACGTGAAGGAGACGTCGTCGGTCGCCTGCACGGCGACCTTGACGTTGTGGCCCCGCAGGTATTGCTCCGTGGTTGCCATCGATGCGTCTTTTTCGACCGTCCACGACTGGCGCCCGGCCGTATCGGTCAGCAGGATGCGCTGGCCGTTGATGGTCGCGGTCGCGATCTCTCCGTGATCGACACGGTCGAGCACGTCACTGATCGGGGTGCTCGGCGTGTTCCAGACGGAATTCGCACCGGAATGGCCGAGGAACCATAGCCCTCCAATGAGAAGGGCACCGGCGAGCGCAAGCGCGGGGACGACGACGCGCTTTTGGCGCAGGCCGTCCGGGACCGAAGGACGACGGAAGAACGTTTTCATTGGTTCCTCAACCCCTCTACTTAATAAGCGACTGGCTGGTCGGGTAGGGCGATCAATGCCTTGGCGGCGACACCCCCGGCATGGGATCGCTGCCAGAACGGGTACGCGGTAATCGCCTGTTGCTCCTCCGCAGTGACGCCGTTGTCGGCATTCGCCAGCCGGTAGTAGGACCAGCTGATGCCGCCCTGGGCGCGCGTCTCATTCATCGACGTGATGATCTCGTCGGGTGGCGGCGCCCCCGGAGTGCCGTACTCGGGGGCGGCGTCGTAGGTTTGCGCGGTGATCGTCAGGGGACGGTTGAACGGGTTGACCCCCGGATCGCGGAACTGTTGGAAGACCTGGTCGAGGTAGGCCCGCGTGCCGTCGGCGCCGCTGTATTGCGGCAGCCCGGTCGCCCGCCAGTACACCATCGGCGCAAAGACCTGGCAATAGCGCGACAGGGTGGCGTACGCGTAGCCCGGATGGTCATACGGCAGGGGCAATGTGCTGGCGATCAGCAGGTAGCGGTCGCCCAGCCCATTCATGCCGGTAATGCCGCCGCGGATGCCGGAGAGGTACTGGCCGACGTTGGGGTCCGAAGTGCTGTCGCCCTCGATGGTCAGCGCCAGGCCGTCGAGGCGCTGGCCCTGCTCTTCGAACTGCGCCGCCGCCAGCGCATCGGCGGTGTCGGACGTTGGGTCGTCGAGCATTGGCTCGATCCAGCCGATGACGCTCAGGCCGTGGGCATGGGCGATTGGCAGCAGGTCCTGCAGCGCGGGGGCGCCGTAGAAGTGGTGCTTCGAATCGGCGACCCGGACGTAGAGGTGGCTGAGGTCAGCCCTGACCGCCGCATCGACGATGGCCGCGGCCCGGTCCGCATCGGGATCGTTCCAATCGCCATCGAAGATCATCAGCCAGGAGCCCTTGCCCTGAACCCCGTCGAGCGGCGAGCGCGGGGCTTGGACGAAGCCATGCGCGGTGATGGGCAACTTGAGGACGGCGCCGACGGGCCGCCCAAAACTGCTGATGACGTGCGCCGCCTGTGCTTGCTCCTGGGCGCGAGCCTCGAGGTAGGCGCGCAAACCAAAGGGGGGCGTGAGGAGTGCGAAGAGTATCACTCCCAGCACGACCCTCCCTCCAAACGCCATGAGTTGCCGTAAGATGCGCGACATGCTCGAAGAATCGGCACACGGGCCGTTCGGGCGTGACAGTAGCCGCAAGATCGAGTCCGTTCAAGCGGGAGTTCCCACGGCTAAGGTGATACGCCCAAGTACCGTCAATGCGTGACCTCCCGTGCTCCGTTACGCCGCGCAGAGTGACGGCACCAAGCGCGCCTACGACGCTCGAGTTCGGCGTTTATCACAAATCCTGATATGTTGGATATAATGGTTTACAGTCTCGAGTCCGGGAGGGCAGCCAGTGGCCATGCCGCATAAGTCCAGCGAAGTCTCCGACATGTTCGACATCGAGCCGCGCACGCTCTTCGTCTACGAGAGTGAGAACCTGATCGCGCCCGAGCGCACGCCCACGCAACGGCGCCGCTACTCGCGCCGTGATATCGAGCGCATCCGGCTGATCCGGGAGCTCACTACGGTCCACGGCATCAATCTCGCCGGCGTCAAGGTCATCTTTTCCTTGATGGAAGCGGCGGTGCAGAGCCGGCTCCAGATCCCCGAGGCGGAGTTCCCGGAGCTCGCCGGCGCCCGCCATCTCTGGGCCTGACCTCACTTTCCGAGCGTTTCTCCGGCGTATCAGCCTCGCGCATTCTCCTGGGTCTCGATTTCGATGGCACGCTCGCGCCGATCGTGCCCGATCCAGACCAGGCCGAGCCCAACCCGGAAGCGGCGGCCCTGCTCAGCGAGCTCAGCCATTGCCTGCAGCGGATCGTCATCATCAGCGGCCGCGATACCGCTTTCCTGGTCAGCCGCCTGCGGCTGCCGGCAGCGCTCTATATCGGTAACCACGGGCTGGAGGAGCGCGAGGGTGGCGCCTCGCGGATCGTCGCTGAGGCGCAACCGTACCTGGACCGGGTCCGGCGCGCCGCCGATGCGGTCGAGGCACTGCTCATGACCCAGGCGCCTGGCGTGACGGTCGAGCGCAAGCGGGCGACCATCAGCGTTCATTTTCGGAACACGGCGGATCGATCGGCGTCTGGCGCGGCACTGCAGCTCGCCCTGGAGGCCATCGCCCATCGCGAGCAGCTCCAACTGCAACCAGGACGGCTGGTCTGGGAGCTGCGACCACCGCTCGCGCTGGATAAAGGAGAGGTCTTACGACGGCTGGCCGCGACCATGCAGCCGGCCGGGGTGATCTACGTCGGCGACGACCGGACCGACGGGGCCGCGTTTTCGGCGCTCAAGCGCATACCGGGCGTGAGAACCCTGGCCGTCGGTGTGCGGTCACCCGAGGTACCCGACGACGTCTTTAACGACTGCGACCTGATGGTGGAGGGCGTCCCGGGCGTCGTCCATCTTCTGACGCAACTCCAGGACCTCTGCGCAGCGCCCTAGCGAATTCCCTCGCGTCCGATTGGGAGGGGTTCATCGAGACCGAGCTCCGGCCGGCGCGCGGCGGATGGTTCCACCAGGTCACGAATGTCCTGCAACTGCGCGGAGATCCAGCGCGCCACGTCGTTCTGCTGCACGACCGCGCGCATCTTCTCGGCGCGCGCGTGACGCTCGACCGGGTCCATCACCAGCGCGCGCTGCAGCGCCTGCGCCGTGGCGTCGACATCGAACGGATTGATGGTAATCGCCCACTCGCCGAGCTCCTCGTGCGTCCCGGCGTTCTCCGATAGGATCAGCGCCCCGCCGCGCTGGTTGACGGTGATCCCTTCCTTGGCGACCAGGTTCATGCCGTCATAGATGGGGTTCACCAGCAGGACGTCGAACTGCTTGTAACCCGCCACGGCTCGATTGATGTCGTCGCGCAGCTCGAGCCGGATCGGCTGCCACCGATCTGACCCGAGGCGCTGGTTGATCACCCGGGCCACCTGCACCACCTGGCGGGCGTACTCGCGATACTGGGGCACGTCCTGGCGGGTCTTTTGTAGCAACGCCCAGAAGACGACGCGGTCCCGCCACTCGGGATGCGCCTGCAGCAGCCGCTCATAACCGAAGAATCCGCGGATGATGTTCTTCGAGAGGTCCATGCGATCGACCCGGTAGATCAGCTGCTCCGGTCGCCAGCGCAAGATCTCCCGCTCCGCGCGTTCCACGGCGGGGCTGGCCGCGCTGCGTTCGAACTCGCGGACGTCGATCGAGATCGGGTAGCGCCGGACCCAGACGGTGCGGCCTCGATAGAAGGCGGTCTGTTGTCGGAAGTCGACGGGCAACCCCATGTTCTCCTCGCAGGTCAGCAGGAAGTTGCGGACGTCGGAGTGGGTCTGCAGGCCGATGATGTCGGCAGCGAGCAGGCCGTCCATGATCTCATCCCGCATATAGCTGGGCAGGACTTTCCAGTACTGCGGGGTCGGCCACGGAATGTGGACGAAGTGCTGGAGGACCGCATCGGGAAGCTCGCGGCGGACCATCCGGGGCACGAGGTAGAGGTGGTAGTCGTGCGAGAGGACCAGCGGCCGCTTGCGGCCACGACGAGCCTCGCGGACGACCTGCTGGGCGAAGAGTTGGTTGACGCGGCGGTAACCCTCGTTCCAGGCGAGGTGCGTGCTGTCGTCGAGCACCGGCGCCTCGGCCAAATTCCAGAGGTAGTGCTGGACGAACCAGAGCAACGGGTTGGCGATGGTGTTGTAGTAGAGGTCGTAGGCGAGACGGGGCGGGTTGACCCAGCTCACGTGAAAGCGCGAGCCGTCGGTGGTCTCGACCATCATCGGTTCGCCTCCGTCGTTGACCTCGAGCTCGCCTTCGAGCCCGTCGCGGACGGAGGCGACCCACACCGCTCCCGTCGCCTGGGCCAGCCCTGAGAGGCCGGTCACCAGCCCGCCGGCCCCGCGGACGAATCGCGACCGATCGGCCGGATCGTGTCCCATGTCAACCGGCGGACGGTTGGCGGCGACGATTGGGTGGAAGTCCTTGAGGAGGCGGCGGGTGTATTGCTCGATCGCCAGCATTGCCTGCGGCTAACTCTACGCGGCGTTCCCGACAGGGTCCCCAACCCTGCGGATGCGGTTGCGCCCCACCGCCAAGATATGATATCGTGACTGTAAAATTACTGGCATACGGGATGGATAGGTGTCCCGTTATAGGGTGAGGGACATGGGAAAGCGGAAGCGAATGCCGGGGCTCGCTCCCGGGCGGGCGGTTTTCACTCCCAGTATCGCGAGCGAGATCCTGAATCTTCACCCGCGCACCCTGATGATCTACGAGAGCGAGAGCCTCATCAAGCCGCAGCGGACCGCCACCAACCGGCGCCGATATTCCGAAGATGACATCCGGCGCGTCCGCGTGATCCAGTTCCTGACTCGCCAGAAAGGCGTGAACCTGGCCGGCGTCAAATACGTCCTTCGTTTGCTCCATTCGCTCGGCGATCAGGGCCTCGATCTCAACCGGATCCCCGAGCTGGGCGCGCTGCAGGAAGTGTCCGGCGACGGGCTGACCGCCTGAAGTTCAGGACCGAAGCGGCGGCTATTGACAGGCGCGACCGAATATGCAACAGTGTGCCTATCAGTTTTCATGCGTCGGCGAATTGGGTGTAATCGGGGTTAGTGAAGGGAGCGATTCAATGCTGAGCGACGCAATCGAAGAGATCCATCGGGAGTTCGAGGCGGCGGCCGACCGGCGGAACCAGGAGCTCAAGCGGCGCGCCGACGTCCGGCGGGCTGACGATCTGCTGCTCTCGGTCGAAGACATCATCGAGAACCGGCGCGGTCCGGTCCCAGCACCGTTGATGGAAGAGATCACACAGTTCGTGCGGCCACTGAGCCGCAAGCTGCTGCGCGCGCTCAACCGCAACGTGACCCGCGATCCGGTGCGGGTTCTGGACGTCCTATTCGACGTTCAGCAACTGGTACTGCCCCGGTTGATGGTCGCCTGATCTAGTCCGGGGGGATCGAGCCGGCAGGAAACCGTAACACCCAGCGCTCAATAAGCCGGACAGCCGTTGCTGTTGAATCCGGTTTATGTCTCAAATAGCCTGTGCCGCTGGTCGGAGTACCCTGCTGAGAATCCCTTGATGCGACAGACCATGACCCGCGGTAGCGGGGTTGCCGCGGCGCTGCGTCGCCGCTGGTGGGTTTTCCCTATCGTCCTGGCGCTGGTGGCAGCGGGGCTGGTGCTGCGCGCCCTCACCGCGCCGCTCGCGGTGAATGCCAGCGTCGCCGATGGCGACCATGCCGTGGTCCGAAGCTCAGCCGTGGTCCTGGCCTTCAATCAGGATATGGACGTCGCCTCCGTTGAGAACGGCTTCCGCATCACGCCGCTGGCCCCCTTCACGGTCGACGTGAAGAATCCACGGACCTTCGAATTCCATCCCTGGTTGCAGCCCGATACCGCCTACCGCATCAGGGTGATCGGCGCACGAAAGAGCATCGGGTTTGGGACCGAGAACTACGCCATTTCGTTCCATACCGAGCCCGCGCCAAAAGTCGCTGGCGCCACGTTCAACGACGCGGCGCTCGCCGACGGCCAGCAGGCGGTGCCGCTGCGGGGCAACGTCAAGGTCACGTTTTCCCAGCCGATGGACAGCTTGCGTACGCCCATCCTTCTCGACGGAGCGCCGCTCGATGCCAAGGGCATCAGCTGGGATAACAGCGGGCAGAGCGCGACCGTGGCCGTGACGCTGAGCCACAGCCGCGTCCATACGCTGCTGGTACCCAAGACCGCGGCGAACCGCAGGCAGGATCTGGCCATCGCCGACTGGAAACTCAGCTTCATGACCATGGTGCAGGTTCCATCGGCAGGATCGACCGCGCGCATCGGGACGTCGGGCGCGCCGATCATCATCCAGATCGAAAACAGCTCACAGCCGACGGTGCGGCCGCAGACCGGCATGCAGCAGGCCGACATCATCTATGAGTACATCAGCGAATTTGGGATCCCGCGGTTGTCAGCGGTCTACTGGCACCCGCCGTCGAGCCTGATCGGACCGGTGCGCAGCTGTCGCCTGATCACGGTCCAACTCGAGCAGATGTACCGCGGCATGATCTATTGCTCCGGCGCGAACGACTACGTGCTGGGCCAGGTGTGGAAGTGGCCGAACGTGGTCTACGACTATTACTACATGTACGACTACATGTACCGCGCCTCGGATCGCTATGCGCCGCACAACGTGATCGCCCGCCCCGACAAGATCACGGCCCATACGGCCCAGGCGAACCTGGGGGCGCTCAACTACGACATCGCGCCCGCGCACCCGGACGTGCCGCTGCCAGGCGCCACGCCGGCGACCAGCGTCACGATCCCGCAGCACGGGGCCGTTTGGCGCTATGATGCCAACTCGCGTGAGTACCTCAAATGGCAGGACGGGGCGCCGTTCACCAACGTTGGCACCGGCCAGGTGCACGCGAAGAACCTGATCATCGAGCACGTAACCTCGTATCTCGACAACAACCCCGCGAACACCGGGGTGCATCACACCTACAACACCGAGTACTACGAGCTCGCCGGGGAAGGTGCCGCCGACATCTACTCCGACGGCGGGATGATCCACGTGACCTGGAAACATCCCAATCGCGACTTACCCGTTGTCTACTACGATGCCAGCGGCAACCCGGTCGATTTGAACACCGGGTTGACCTGGATTCACGTTATAGGGAGTGATCAATGACCTGGACGCAAACACTTCGCGAACGCTGGTGGCTGGCGCCGATCGCCGTCCTCGTGGTGGCGGCCGCCATCGCGATTCGCATCATCACCACTCCGCTCGAGGTCAACGCCAACGTCAACGACGGTGACCAGGCGGTTCCTCGGACCGCCGCCATCGACCTTCACTTCAACCAGGACATGAAGCCTGACTCGGTGCAACATGCCTTCAGCATCAGCCCGTCGGTACTGGTCGCCTTCAAGGCCGTGAGCCCCCGGGAATTTCAGTTCCGGCCCAAGATGGCGCCGAACACCAGCTATCACGTCAGCATCAAGGACGCGCAGAACACCTCCGGGCGTGGCGTCAGCAACGGCTTCGCCTTCAAGACTGAGCCCGCGCCGTCGATCGCCGCAGTCAAGGTCAACGACACGGCGGTCAGCGACGGCCAGCAGGGCATCAAGCCGACTGGCAGTGTCCAAATTGACTTCGTGCAACCGATGGACACCGGGAAGACGCCGATCACGGTCAACAAAAAACCTGTGGACAGCAAGCAGGTCAGCTGGTCGACAGACGGCAAAATCGCAACCCTGGATTTGAAGCTTGGGCACAGCCAGCCTTACGAGCTGTCCATTCCGCAGACGGCGGTGAATCGCAAGCAGGACCCGCTGGCCGCCGATTGGAAGCTGACCTTCACGACCGTCATCGAGGTGCCCTCGCAGGGCGACCCCACTCGGATCGGCTCGGGCGCCCCAACCATCATCCAGGTCGAGAACAGCGTCGATGCCCGTCCGCAGGCAGGCCTGCAGCAGGCCGACTTGATCTACGAGTACATCAGCGAGGGGTCGATTCCTCGGCTGAGCGTGATCTACTGGCACCCGCTACCGGACCTCGTCGGGCCGGTGCGCAGCTGCCGCCTGATCACCATCCGGTTGGAACTGATGTACCAGGGAATGATCTACTGCTCGGGCGCCAACGATTACGTCCTCGGCATGGTCTGGAAGCATCCGAACCTGGTCAACGATTACAGCCACGGCGCGGGTAACGTCTTCTACCGCGACAACACCACCCGCTATGCGCCGCACAACGTGATGATGCACGGGAACAACGTGACCACCTTCACCGCTCAACAAAACCTGCCAGCGCCGCAATACGACATCGCGCCGAAGCATCCCGACGCGACCTTCACCGGTGATGCCGCAACCACAATTTCGGTTCCCGATCATGGCGCGGTCTGGCAGTACGATGCCGGCTCCAAGCAGTACCTCAAGACGCAGGATGGCCGCGCCTTCAACAACATCGGCACCGGCCGCGTCCATGCGAAGACCGTCATCGTCGAGTACGTCAACTCGTTCCTCGACACCAACCCCGCGAACAGCTTCCATGGCTACTTCACCGAGGCGTATGAGCTGACGGGCGATGGCAAGGCCGACATCTTTGTCGACGGGGTCGTCATCCACGCCACCTGGCATCACCCCGATCCCAACGTACCCGCGGTGTATCTCGACGCCAATGGCAATCCGATCGAGCTGGACAACGGCTTGACCTGGGTGCACGTGATCGGCTCGACGAAGTGGCACAGCGGGATCTAACCTGATCGACTGAGGGTGGGACCATCCGGTCCCACCCGTCGAGTCCGGCACAATTCAGCTGTGCCTGAGCCCGCCACAACCACCGTCTATGTCGTGCCGCATACCCACTGGGACCGTGAGTGGTATGCGACCTTCGAGACGTTCCGGGTCCAGCTCGTCGAGCTCTGGGACCAGCTCCTGACGCTAACCGAGGCGGATCCCGACTTTCGCTTCTTGATGGACGGCCAGACGGTGGTGATCGACGATTATTTGGAGGTCCGTCCGGAGGCGAGAGCCCGGCTGGAAGCTGCGATTCGGCGCGGCCAGATCCAGGTCGGGCCCTGGTACACACTGCCCGATGAATTCCTGGTCAGCGGGGAAACGCTGCTCCGCGACCTCCAGCGCGGCATTGCCTCGGCTGCGGCGTATGGCGGCTCGATGCGAGTCGGCTATCTACCCGACTCGTTTGGCCACACAGCCCAGATGCCGCAGCTCTACCGCCAGCTCGGTTTTCGCTATGCCGCGGTCTGGCGCGGCGTCCCGCTCGAGATCGATCGCGTCGCGTTTTCCTGGGAAGCGGCCGATGGGAGCCGCATCCTGACGGCGTACATGGGGAATTCCTACGCGCAGGGCGTCGATCTGCCCACCGAGCCCGCGGCCCTCGCGACCCGGGTTGCCGACGCGCTGCAGGCGATCGAGCCCTTCCATCCAACCGCGAATGTGCTGCTGATGAACGGCAACGATCATGTCCTGCCGCAAGCGGCCTTGAGCGCGGCGGTCCGTGGCGCCAGCGGCCGGCTCAACGGCACCATGGTCCGGCTGGCGCGACTCGATGACTACCTCGCAACGTTGCCGGCGGACGGATGGCCACGGTGGCGAGGTGAATTGCGCTCCTCCGCCCGAGCGAATGTCCTGATGGGAACGCTTTCGGTCCGGGTGACCGACAAGCAGCGTCACTTCGCAGCCAGCCGGACGCTCGAGCGCCTGGCCGAGCCGATCGCCGCGCTGACCGGGATCGACGCCAGTGATGCGCTCGAGCAGGCCTGGACGCTGATGCTGCAAAACGCCGCCCACGACACCGCCTGTGGGTCGGGTATCGATGCGGTCGCCGAGGCCTCGCGGCAACGGAGCGTCTCCGCGTTGCGGCTCGCGCAGTCCGTGGTCGAGCGTGGTCTGACCCGGCTGGCCGGTGAGGGGCAGGTCTGGAATCCCAGCCTCTTTCCCCGGCAAGGACTGATTGAGGTCGACGGCTCCCTGGTCTTGACACCGACCATTGGCGGCGGTGCCGTCGGATCGCTCACGACGCGAAGTCCCCGCGTCCCGGTGACCGCGGCTGCCCGCCGGCTGGAAAATGCCCAGCTCAGTTGCGAGCTTCTGCCGGATGGAACGCTCACGGTCGCCGACCGTCAGACCGGCCTGCAATATCGAGGACTCCACCGACTGGTCGATGAGGGCGACGCCGGCGATGAGTACAACTTCTCACCGCCCGCGCTCAATCCGCAGCTGGCCGATCCGGTGCGCAACTTCAGCAGCACCACCGTCGAAACCGGGCCGCTACGCGCCAGTTTGGAGGCACGCTTCGACCTTGCCGTCTACGACGGACTGCGTCCCGACCGCCACGCGCGCAGCGACGGGCAAACCGTGCTGCCGATACGCCTCGCCATCTCGCTCGAGGCCGACACCCCGCGACTCGACATTGAATTGGAGATCATCAATCGCACGCGCGACCATCGGTTGCGGGCGCACTTCCCATTGCCGTTTCAGGCCACCGAGTCAGCGGCCGACACGCCCTTTCACGTGACCCGACGCCCGGTCATCGGCCCTCGCCGCGATCCCGGCGCGGCCGAGGTGGAGCTGCCGACCTACCCGATGTGGTCGTTCACCGACGTCAGCGATGGACGGGTGGGATTCGCGGTGATCGCCAACGGCCTCCACGAGTACGAGGTACTGCCGGGGAACCCACAGCAAGTCGCGCTGACCTTGCTGCGCTCGGTTGGCTGGCTTTCGAGGGACGATCTGACCACCCGCACCGGCCACGCGGGTCCGGGGCTGGAGACGCCCGGTGCGCAGGTCTTGGGCGGGCACCGGCTTCACTACAGCCTGTATTTCCACCAGGGTGACTGGGAACGCGGTGGCGTCTGGCGGATGGCGGAGTCAACCCTCACGCCCCTGGTTGCCGGGCGCGGCCCAGCCGCCACCGGCCCCGGAACCCGCATCGAGCTGGCTCCCGATTGCGTCCAGATGACCGCCCTGATTCCCCGCCCGGACGGCTACGACCTGAGAGTCCTCAACGCGTCCGATGCTCCGCAAGAGGCCCGCATCGATTTCGAACCGGCGCCGGCCGAGGTCACGTCGATGACGCTGGCGGGAGAGCTGCAAGAGTCGCTGACCATCGGCGACTCCGTTGTGCGGGTCGCGTTGCCGGCCTGGAGGATCGCGACGCTTCGAGTCCGGACCTAGGCGGCGGCGAACGCTTTTTCGCGGTTGATCCAGCGCGGCATGGCGTTGAGCAGCGCCGTGCCCTCCACCTGGGTCTTGATCACGTACTCCAGGGCGCCGAGCTGAATCGCGCGCTTGATCAGGGTCGGCTCGCTGAAGTTCGACATCACCACCACGGGCGTGTTCTTGGTTTCGTCAGAGGCCCGCAACGTCTGCAGCACCAGGATGCCGTTCTGACGCGGCATCATGACGTCGAGCAAGATCACCTGTGGCTGCACGCGGGTGCAGAGATCGACGCCCGACACCCCGTCGTTCGCCACCTCGACCCGGTAGCCGTTGCCCCGAAACAAGGTCGCGTAGTAGCTGGCCGCGGTCTCATCGTCCTCGATGATCACGACGGTGCCGGCACTCGGTCCGCCTGCCGTGTCTCCCGCGGGCGTGTCGGTTACGGCCCCTGCGGCAGCCCCATCGGCACCGGCGATGGCAGGTTCGGATTCGACGGGCGCGTCCTCGGCAAAGGAAGACTTCCACGGCGCAAACGGCGCCGGCTCGCTGGCTTCGACGACCGGCGCGGCCTCGGATGACTCGTCGACGACCGCAGCCCCCTCCAGGGCGGGCTCCTCGGTTGCCGGCTCCGGTGCCGCCGCCTCCTTTTCGGGCGTCAGGGCCGTGCCGTCGGCAGGTTCCCAACGGGTGGGGCGCCAGCTCCAGTCCGCCGATGCGGGCTCCGGCTCGGATGGCGTCGCCGTCGACTCGGTGGCCGCCGCCGCTTCCTCCCCAAACAGCATCTCGCGCATCGACTTTTGAGGCTCCGGCTCCGGCGCTGGGGGGCTGGCCGGCGGCGCCTCGTGCTCGACCTCGACCTCTGCGACCGCGGCTTCCGGCTCGGTGTCGCTTACGTCCGTTGACGACGCCGTTTCAGCCGCAACGGCCGGCTCTTCGTCCTCCGCGGCGACGCTCGGCTCCTCCGTTTCGGTCGCGGTTGCTCCTGGCTCCGTTGTTGCCGGCGCATCGTGGACGGCCAGGCCAAACGGCAACGGCAGCGAGGGCGCCTCTGCGGGAGGCTCTTTGACAGGACTGATGGCCTCAGCCGATGGCGTTGGCTGCGGGAGAACCCTCAACTCTGGCGGCGCTCCAACGAGCGGGACCGCTGGCGGGGGTGCGGCCTGGGTCGTGGTTGCGCCGGCGGGCGGCTGCCACCCTGTCGGCGGGAGGGGCTCGCTCTTCGTCTGCACCATCTTCTCGAGGCTTTCGAGGACGTTGAAATTGAAGCGACGCCGCTTCGGTTTTCCACGACGGCTCGCATCCTGTGCAGCCGACTCCGGAGGAGGACCGGCGGGTGGATTGTTATATGCCGGAGGCATCGGAGGGCCAACCGGTGCGACGGGCTGGGCCGTTGGCGGCGCCGGCGCGGTCGAACCGCTCGTCGGTGGGGCGAAGGCGGGATGCGCGAAAGCGGGTGGGCCCGGTGGAGCAAAGAACCCGGGCGCCGTCGGTGGCATGTTCGACGGTGGCATCGGCCCTGGCTGTTGCGGCATCGGTGGCTGCGGCTGGTAAAAGGGCGCCTGGCTCGGCGATTGTGGCGGCATCGGGCGTCCGGGACCGCCCGGGAACCCCCATGGAGCAGCCTGCTGCGGCGGTGCCGGTGCGCCCCATGGCGCGTTTGGCGGAGCGTACGGCGCGCCCTGCGGCGGCTGACCCATGCCCGGCTGCCCGGCGTTCGAGTTGGGCGCCCAGCCCTGTGGGGCGGGTGGTGAATAAATCTGCTGGCTGGACGAGATCCCGGCCTTCGACAGGGCGGTGCCGAGGTTGCGGGCGTAGGTGCGCCCGCCCTTTACCGGCGGCAGTGCCCCACTTTCAACGGGAGGCTCCTCCACCTGCAGGCTCGGCGCGTAGCGCCGGCCGCTCGAGCCGGATGGAGACGCCTTGGCGGCGGCCAGGTCCCGTTGCAGGCGCTCGTTGCGCCAGCGGGCGACCAGCAGCTGGATCGTGAACCAGCCCAGCAGGAGGCCCAGCGCGACGATCGCTTTGTCGCGGTTGGCAAAGAGGAGATGGCTGAATGGCGCGAGGAAGTCCTGAAGGCCGCTCATGCCGGCGTTCTGACTCCATCGAGGCGGCCAGAAACGGCAGGGCAGGAGCGCTGGCTGGGCGCGGGCACGTTAATAGAACGGAGGGTGGCAGAAAGGCTGTCACATGGCGGAAGCGGAAGTTACCGGACCGTCACGCCAGCGGTTACGTACGCTCGGCGAAGCGGCGGTATCCCTCCTGCAGCCGCGGAACCAGCTGGCCGAAATTCAGAGCCCAGCCGATGCCCACGACGCGGTCGGTGAAGAGGCGCGGATCGTTGGGATTCCAGTAAGCGTCGCGAAACCGTTTGAAGGTCGGAAAACGAAAGTCGTACGGAACGCCCGCCACGCGCCCGTGCCAGGTGCGCTCACCCTCTGGCTTGCTCAGCTCCTGCGCAATCGCAGCCAGCGTCAGAAATAGGACGGCGGCGCGCACGAGACCTTTGATCCGCATCGAAATCCTCCCGAGTCCGTCGAGTTTCGCTACCTATAATAAGTGCCGCGCTGCACGGCCCGTTCGTCTAGAGGCCTAGGACGCCGCCCTCTCAAGGCGGAGATCAGCGGTTCGAATCCGCTACGGGCTACCAATAGTTTCGGAGGGGCTCGCGCCGCGCGGTAGCAAGCCATTTTTCAGAGAAGCGTCTTTGCTCATCGACCGTCGCGATGCTCTCAATTGGGGCCGGATCGAAGATGTCCACAAGGTCCTCCCGCGAAGCACGGCGGCCAATTTTAAGAACGTACGCTCTGAAGCCGCCGCCCATATCGCGGGCCATTCCGGATGGCCAGATGTCTCGTCGCGCCCCATTACAACAAAGCCGGACGCCCTCATGGTCGAGCAGGGCACGGATACGACAGAGACACTCGAAGACATCTGAAGCTTCGGCCGCGCGCGTTCCTAGCTCGGGCGCATCCAATTCAACGCGAAACCATCCGTCGTCGTCCGAGACACGTGCGGCCACCTGGAATGAGCTGCCCGATGGGTCGACCGCCGTAAGGAGCCTTTCTTTGGCCATAAACAGGAGCCTAAGCCTGTTCGAATGTTGTTCGCCACGGGCTATACCTACTCTTCCTGTGTCGACGGACGGTCGGAGCACGCCGGGGGTGTAACGTCGACTCGATGAGCGATCAACCGGAAACGGTCGTGTCCTGGCGAGCAATCAGCGCGCACTGCCCCGTCGTCGCGAGTGACGGAGTGGAGGTCGGCCACGTGGCCGATGTGGCAGGCCTCCCTGAAGAGGACATCTTCCATGGGGTCGTGTTCACGCACCATGCGCTCGGTCAACATGTCCTGGCACCCGCCGGCGATATTGACAGGATCACAGAGCGGGCCGTCTATCTCAAGTCGGCCAGCGAGGCGACCCACAACTATGAGCGTTTCCAGGAGATGCACGTCAAGCGCTTGGGCCTCAGCGGGCTCTTCCTCTGGAAGCACCTCGGTTGGAAAGACTCCCCAGAGTAGGCATTCCGGTTCGGCCGAGGAGCGCATGCTAGACGTGGCGATCGATCCCTGACCTCTTCTGACCGCCTCGCTTTGGTATTCGAATCCGGGACTTTACACTTGGGGGACACGTCGGCGTCGCCGATCAGGCACCCGACGAGGACCGGGTCGACCCGACCGGTAGCGCAGGCCGTCCACAAGCAGGTCGAGTAGTCGGCCAGCCTGCTCACGCTGGTCGGGCGCGCCAGCAGCCAAGGAGACGCCGCTGATGCCGATCATGACGTCAGCGGGATCGATATCGGGTCGTAGCGCGCCCTGGTCGGCGCCTGCTTTTACAAGGGAGCCAACGGCTTCCAGGAGGCGCTCGCGACTCTGGGCATGTGGGTTGCCCCCCGATGCGATCACCATTCGTAGTGCGTCGGCCATCCCGCGCTTTGTGGCGAGGTAGTCGATGAACCGATCCATCCAGGTACGCAAGGCCAGGTCGGGCGGCATCGTCCGCAGCAGCTCGGGGACACCAGCGCAGAGCCGGGCCAACTCGTTGCGATAGGCGGCTTCGATCAGCGCCTCGCGTGTAGGGAAATGGCGATACAACGTACCGATGCCGACTCCCGCTTCACTGGCAATCGACTCCAAGGTGACGTCCGGGCCTTTATGCGAAAAGGCCCGTACGGCGACCTTGAGCAGCCGCTCGCGGTTGCGCTGCGCGTCGGCCCGCAGCGGGCGGGCCTCTGTCGTCAACACTTAAATACCTCCGTTCTGACTTGACAAGCGGAGCCGCCTCCGGTTATCGTGCGTGTAGCGGAGGCACCTCCGCTTCGATCGTAGCAGGAAACCGCGGACGTTGTGTCGGCGCCTCACGCCGGCGCTGGAGGTA